>Ga0307408_100000329_pt1 | contig 45457 bp, 44 predicted proteins | sample 322Cmetagenome_FD_202116 | JGI IMG/M metagenome (GOLD analysis project Ga0307408, IMG submission 202116) | Maize rhizosphere microbial communities from greenhouse at UC Davis, California, United States - 322HYB-C-3 | ecosystem: Host-associated > Plants > Roots > Rhizosphere > Soil | place... | reverse complement strand
ATAAGACTGATCTGTTCGCCCCGGGCGACATTGAGTATTTCAGATAGTGCTTGTTTGTTAAAATCTTGATTTATGGATGCGTAATATCGTTTACGCCTTTCCTGAAGCAGATTTGAAGGAGTGACCATAGCCAATAAATTAGCCCCAACAACATTATCTACATAAGTAAAATCGCGGCTGAACGACCCATCGCCGTTAATAACCGGAGAGGTATGCTGTAGTAATGCCTTCGCAAATTTGGGAATAACCGCAGCGTAGGTTCCGTTTGGATCCTGATTGGGGCCAAACACATTGAAATAGCGCAACCCGATGGTTTCTATCCCGTAAAGGGTTGAGAAGTTCTCTGCGAAAAGCTCGTCCACATATTTCGTTATGGCATATGGACTTAAAGACTTGCCTATTTTATGTTCTTGCTTTGGAAGGTCGGGATGATCACCATAGGTTGAGGAGCTAGCTGCATAAACGAATCGCTTTATACCTGCTTCAACCGAAGCCTGAAGCATTTTTACAAAGCCGCCAATGTTCACATCTGTAGTGATAACCGGATCTTTAATGCTTCGTGGAACCGATCCTAAAGCTGCCTGATGCAGAACAAAATCGCAACCGTGTGCGGCTTTTAGGCAATCGTCATAGTTTCGAATATCACCTTCCTGTAAGATAAAGTTAGGATGATCAAAAAATGGAGTAATATTTTCCTTCCGCCCTGTAGCGAAGTTATCAAGGCATACTACAGTATTTCCCTTTGCAAGCAAGGTTGCGCATAGGTTAGAACCGATAAACCCGGCCCCACCGGTAACCAGAACTCTTTTACTGCTGATGTTTAAATCCACGGCTGAAATGCGTTAAGACAATGAAAATCGTCTATTTATAAACGGGCATCAATCACATCCTTGTCCAGCACACCTTTCACATCATAAACAACACAGGTATCACTTTTCCGAATTTGCAGATGCTCAAATTGATGGTGGGCTACAGCCAGAATCACTCCAGAATACTGAGAGAAATCAGGAGCCGTTTCTGGCGGTAAAATATCCAGACCGTAGTGCTGTTTCACTTCTGCTGAATTTGCCCAGGGATCATAAACCTCTACGTCAATATCAAAGGCTTTAAGCTCATCTACTATAGAAACAACCTTGGTATTTCGAATATCCGGACAGTTCTCTTTAAATGTAAAGCCCATCACCAGAACTTTAGAATCGATCACCTTGATGTTTTTGCGCATCATATATTTAATCGTTTCCATAGCAATGTGTTTACCCATGCTATCGTTAAGCCGACGGCCAGCCAGAATAATCTCAGGATGGTAACCTATCTCCTGCGCTTTTTGAGCGAGATAGTAGGGATCGACCCCTATACAGTGCCCCCCAACCAAACCTGGCTTAAAAGGGAGGAAGTTCCATTTTGTTCCAGCCGCTTCCAGCACTTCCTGAGTATCTATACCCAGAAGGTTGAAAATTTTGGCAAGTTCGTTAACAAAGGCTATGTTTATATCCCGCTGTGAATTTTCGATCACTTTAGCTGCTTCAGCAACCCGAATACTAGAAGCTTTGTAGGTTCCGGCGGTAATTACCGAGCGGTAAAGCTGATCTATATAATCTGCAACCTCGGGGGTACTGCCAGAAGTTACTTTAAGAATTTTGGTAACGGTATGTTCTTTGTCGCCTGGATTTATTCTTTCGGGGGAATATCCAACAAAGAATTCCTCGTTGTACTTCAATCCTGATGCTTTCGTTAGAATGGGCACACATTCATCCTCTGTTACCCCCGGATACACCGTACTTTCATAAATAACCACATCACCTGGTTTAAGGATTCGCCCGATAGATTCGCTTGCTTTTAACATTGGCGTTAATTGCGGACGGTTATGTTTATCGGTTGGTGTGGGTACCGTGATGATAAAAATATTGCACGACGCGATACTTGCGATGTCATATGATGGAAAAAAACCGCTTGCATTTCTATTGAGGTCATCGATTGACTCAGACAGGACACCTTTCAACTCATCTTCTTCCACTTCTAGTGTACTGTCTTTACCTTCGTTAAGCTCATTAACCCTATCCGAATTAACATCGTATCCTATTACACGAAATTTCTTCGACATGGCTACCGCCAAAGGCAAGCCAACGTATCCCAGTCCTATTACAGCAATTTCTGATTGTTCGAGCGATATAAGCAGCTCATCCGCCCCTGGTTCACTCATTTTAGATACTAATGTAGTTTCCACAATATTCTCTAAAAATAGAAATTAAAATGTAAGGTAGGTAGTGGATTAAAAAAACGACTAGATTAGGCAGACACGATTAAGTAAACGCGAATTACACTGATTATACGAATTTACACTAAACTAACGGGCTAAAGTATAAAACGCTATGATTGGAGTAAACACGAATCTGCACTGATTATGCGGATTTACACTAAACTATCGGGCTAAAATACAATACGCTATATTGGAGTAAACACGAATTACACGAACCAACACTAAGCTAACGGGCTAAATTAAAGCGCTATGCTTTGTGTTAATTTGTAAAATTCGTATCCCTTTAAAATCAGTCCTCTTACTTAAACGCCATGATTAGTGAAAATTCGCGAAATCCGTAAAATTCGTGTCCCTTTAAAATCAATCCTCTTACTTAAACGCCATGATTAGTGAAAATTCGCGAAATCCATAAAATTCGTGTCCCTTTAATAATTCGTGCCCCCCTTTAACTCACCGCCCTATCCAGATGCACATAACCGCCATCTACGTACATAATCTGACCGGTGGTATGACTTGACAAAGGCGATAAAAGGAAAGTGGCAGCATTACCAATCTCCTCAGTAGTTGTCATTCGCTTGCCTAATGGAATATGCTTTACGATAGATTCGAGCTTTTCTTTTGGGTTTTCCAGACTGTTTACCCAGCGTTCATAAAGAGGAGTCCAGCATTCAGCTACAACTATCGCATTCACCCGAATATTGTGCGGAAGCAGCTCTACTGCCCATTCCCGAGTTAACGCATTACGACCACCATTTGCTGCCGCATACCCGGATGTTCCACCCTGCCCGGTATCTGCCGTTTTAGAACTGATATTTAATATGCTACCCTGCGATTTTATCAGCTCGGGCAAGCAGTACTGCGCAACTAAAAAATAATGAACCAGATTTTTATGAAGCGAACGCATAAAACCATCATAAGTTCCGGATGCCAGACTTACGCCATCATTTTCGCCCGCATTATTAACCAAACCATCTATACGGCCAGTTTTCTCTATCACAGCATTGATAGCCGCTTTACATCCTTCAGGATCTGTTAAATTGGCTTCAACCTCATAAGCTTTCCCGCCAAAGGCTTCAATTTCACTTATTGTTTTAAGACTTTCGGCCTGCGTACGACTTACAATTACAGGAATTGCACCTTCCTTTGCCAATGCAATTGAAACACCTTTGCCTATACCGCGGGCACCACCGGTTACAACAATAACCTTGTCTTTAAGCTGTAAATCCATTAAAAAAAGATATAATTGGGGTTTGAATGATATATAAATGCCGGGGTATCTGGCGACCCTTACCGGCATTTATATTATATGTAAAGGGGAAAATTCTTAGGGTTTAGAAAACGCTACTACCGTTTGTTTGGATGATCCAAGGCCATCAATACCCAGCTCAACCACATCGCCTTCTTTTAAATAAACTGGTGGATTAAAACCTAAGCCTACGCCGGCAGGTGTTCCTGTAGAGATCACGTCACCAGGTAACAACGTCATAAAGCGGCTTATGTAAGAAATCAGGAAAGGAATATTAAAAATAAACTGAGAAGTATTTCCGTCCTGCATTTTTTGCCCGTTAACGTTTAACCATAGTCTCAGGCTGTTTGAATCTGCAATCTCATCCGCTGTAGCCAAAAATGGCCCCATTGGCGCGAAAGTATCACAACCTTTTCCTTTATCCCAGGTTCCGTTACGCTCTAATTGAAACTCACGTTCAGAAACATCATTATGCAATACGTATCCAGCTATGTAATCTTCAGCCTCAGCTTCTTCAACATAAGCAGCTTTTTTACCTATCACCACTGCAAGCTCCACTTCCCAATCTGTTTTAACAGAATCTTTAGGCAGCATAATGTCATCAAAAGGGCCTACAAGTGCGGTAGTACTTTTCATGAATAAAACCGGTTCTGAAGGTAAAGCAGCTTTGGTTTCGCTTGCGTGATCGGCATAGTTCAATCCCACACAAACAATTTTTGATGGACGGGCAATCGGGCTACCCAAACGGGCATTGTCATCAATCTTTTTTAAAGATGACCTGTTCGCCTCAACAAATTCCTTTAAACGGGCAATGCCATTGTTTGCAAAAAAGGCCTCATTGTAATCGCTTCCCAATGCCGAAGTATCATAATTTACTCCATCAATCTGCACCCCTGTTAATTCTTCGCCGGGCTTACCGTAACGTATAAGTTTCATTTCTTTTTAGTTGTTAAGTTTTATAAATCCGCCATCAATTGCGTAGTCGCTGCCTGTAATAAAGCCCGATTCATCCGAGCAAAGGAACAGCGCCAGGCTAGCCACTTCCTCGGGTTTACCCATACGGCCAATTGGCTGACTTTTAGATAATTTATCAAATATTTCTTCTTCCTTTCCGGGATAATTCTTTGCAATAAATCCGTCGACAAAAGGTGTATGTACCCTTGCCGGGGATATGGTGTTACTGCGAATATTGTCTTTCAAGTAATCTCTCGCAACCGACATACTCATGGCATGAATTGCACCCTTGCTCATTGAATATGCAAATCTATCTGCAATACCTACCGATGATGCAATAGACGCCATGCTGACAATGACGCCCGAGCCATGCTGTTTCATTAAAGGGATAGCTGCATAAAAGCAATTATAAGCACCTTTAACATTTACGTTATAAACCCTTTCAAAATCGGCTTCCGAGGTATTCTCAACGTTTCCAACATGGGCAATTCCGGCATTATTTACCAGAATATCAACCCTACCAATCTCTTGGAAAAGTGCGCTTAGCTGCTCCTGATTAGTGATATCCGTTTTATGAAAGTATGCCTCGAAGCCCTCACTGGTAATTTCACTCAGCGTTTTTGCCGCCACTTCCTCATTTACATCAATAATATGAACGGTTGCACCCTGACGTGCAAAAAGTTGCGATATAGCCTTACCTATGCCACTGGCTCCACCCGTTACTACTGCATATTTATCTTTTAAACTGAACATTTTTTATAGTGAAACTCCACGTTTCCATGGAATAAAGTCATCTTGTCCTAACTGCACTGCTTTGGGTTGCTTAAACCCGCTGGCCACTTCGGTTACATAATCCAGAAGCCTTACCGCAGCTTCCTCAATTGTTTCTTTGCCTTCAATTATCGTCCCGCAATTTACGTCGATAATATCTGGCATTTTTTGATACAAAGCTGTATTTGTTGAGATTTTAACTACCGGCGTTACCGGATTTCCGGTTGGTGTGCCTAAACCTGTAGTAAATAGTACAATATTGGCCCCAGCCGCTACCTCGGCAGTAGTACTTTCAACATCGCTACCAGGCGTACATAGTAGGTTTAAACCTGGTTTGCTTACCTTTTCGGGATAATCGAGTACAGCGGTTACTGGTGACGTACCACCTTTCTTGGCAGCTCCTGCAGATTTAATGGCATCAGTTATCAAACCGTCCTTAATGTTTCCGGGAGACGGATTTGCGTAGAAACCAGATCCTCCGGCTTCAGCCAAAGCATTATAACTCCGCATCAGATTAATAAAACGTTCGGCAGTTGGCTCATCCACACAACGGTCACTTATCTGCTGCTCAACGCCGCATAACTCAGGGAACTCAGCTAAAATTACACTTCCACCAAGTGCCACCAAAATATCCGACAAATAGCCCAAAGCTGGATTTGCAGAAATCCCCGAAAAACCATCAGAGCCACCGCATTCTAATCCGATAGTTAATTTTGACAAAGGCGCAGGTTGTCTTTCCTGTTTGTTGGCTTCAATTAATCCCGCAAAGGTTTGTTTTAAAGCCAGCTGTAGTAATGTGCTTTCGGTTCCAAGCTCCTGCTGTTCTAAAACGTACAATGGTTTATTAAAATCAGCGTCGCGCTTTTTAATTTCTTCTTTAAGGATACTTGCCTGGGCATGCTGGCAACCTAAACTCAGCACTGTTGCTCCGGCCACGTTTGGGTGCGTTATATAACCTGCAATTAAGCCACACAAAGCATCAGAATCCAAACGGGTACCACCGCAGCCCATATCATGGTTGATAAACTTAATTCCGTCTATATTCGGGAAAAGTTTTTGACCCACAGTAATGTCTGGCGAAACTTCCAGATCAGCAGAAAGAATCTCTTCAGTGGATTTCCCGGTTTTATACAGCTCAACCAAACTATCTACTTCGCGGGTATATCCTTTAGGTTTTGCAAAGCCCAATTTCTCATTTAAAGCATCCTTTAACACCGATACATTCCTGTTTTCGCAAAAAACCAAAGGAATTACCAACCAGTAGTTTGCAGTACCTACCGAACCATCAGTTCTGTGATAACCCAGAAAAGTACGGTTCTGAAATGCAGAAACGTCAGGTTTTGTCCATTCTGTATGTCTTTCTCCAAGTTTAAAGTCTTCTGCTGCATGCACAAGGTTATCAACAGTTACGGCACCTCCCTGCGGAATTGCTTTGCTGGTTTTACCAACCAACACGCCATACATTAAAACTTGAGCACCTAAGTCTAAATCGGCAAAGCTGAATTTATGTTTTGCCTGCACATTATCCTTTAATGCAAATGTGGCTCCGTTAAAATCGATCAGGGTTCCGGCTGCCAGATCACTTAAAGCAACAAGCACATTATCTGAAGGATGTATCTGTAAAAAATTCCTTTTAGGATTCTGATCCATAAAACCGGTTAAGATATATTAGCTTAAAATCTCAGGGAATTCCCGAAATAATTGGTTTAATTACCAATACAAAAAAAGCTTTTGCCTGCCGATTAAAGTTCTATTTAATTATCCAATTATTAAACGATTTTAGCATCAACCGCAGATATTTGATCAGATCTTTGCATTTAAAGATATGGATTAGCTCTTTAACGATAGCGATATTGATGATTGAAGAGTAGAATTTCGTTTTATTTGCAGTAGATGATTGGTGCAGGCAAGCGCTTTAATCTTCCCCTAATTACCTTCCGCCTAAAGCCTAAAATAGAAGCTTACAACAGCAATTTACTCGCTAGTCCAAGAAGCAAAAGGAAACCAAAAACATCCGTGAATGTAGTGATGATGATAGATGAGGCGATGGCAGGATCAATGCCCACTCGTTTTAGCAATAAAGGAATAGAGGCCCCGGTAATACCTGCAATGATGAGATTGCCAGTCATGGCGAGAAATATTACTAGTCCCAAGAGGGGTTTAGCATCATAAAACAAAGCAAAAAGAAATACAATAAAACCATTAACCGCTCCATTTATCATACCCACAGTTAACTCTTTAATAACCGTTTGATAGGCTTGTTTATCTGTAAGATCGTTCAATGAAATACGGCGAACGGTAACGGCAAGAGCCTGGGTTGCGGCATTACCTCCCATTCCGGCAATCATGGTCATGTATCCCGAAAGGATAACTATCTTAGAAATGGTAGGTTCAAAATGCCGGATAACTGACGATGCCAGGAAGGCTGTACCGAGGTTCAACACCAGCCAGGGCAAGCGACTTTTCACAGCTTCTTTCCAGTTACCACTTAATTCTTCATCCTCGGAAACACCGGAAATTTTCAGGATATCCTCGGTATTTTCTTCTTGTAAAACGTCAATAACATCATCGAAAGTAATACGGCCTAAAAGATGCATTTCATCATCAACAACCGGAATACTGGTAAGATTATATTGCGACAACAGTTTTGCCACTTCTTCCTGGTCAGTATCGGCTTTTACAAACACAAAGTCCCCATTCACCAACTCGCGAATATGAACCATGTATTTTGATTTGATAATATCCTTTAAGGATACAATCCCAACCAATTTGTTACTGCTATCAACAACGTTAATGGTGTAAAACTCTTCAATTTCTTCCGATAGGCGGATAATCTCGTCAAGTGCTTCTTTTTTGGTTAAATTGCTGTTCACCTTCAGCACCTGCGTGTTCATCAAACCTCCCGCAGAATCTTCGGGGTAGGTTAGAAGTGTTCTGATATGAGATGCGTCTTCGGCATCCAATCCTTCCAGAATTTCGTCCTGCTGTTCTTGCGGAAGCTGACTGATGATATCGGTAGCATCATCATAATCGAGTTCTTCAACAATCTCAGAGCGCTTTTCGGGGTTTAGGTTTTCAAGAATTTTTTCCGGGTGGATCTCGTGGTCCATCTCCGAAATAATTTCGGAGGCCATCTCAGCAGGAAGGATATTAATGATGTGTTCCCGCTCTTCCTGCGTTAATCCTTCGAACAAAATTGCAATCTCCGACGCATGATATTCTGATAACAAGGCCTTTAGAGATTCCTCATCTCCTTCAAGTGCTTGCTTTATTTTAAGAATATCTGATTTATCGAGTTCAAAAGACTGCATCGCTCGCTAAAATAGTAAAATGATCTCTTTAACAGACTTTAATACCCCAAGAAAACGATTATTTAACATTGGCTGATGGCCTCTTACTTACTTCAACCAGCCTTTGCGCCAAAAGTAAATAAGCTGAATTACGGCTATGAATGCCATCACGGCCATCGTATAAACGTACCCATGTTCCGAATATAATTCGGGCATATTTCCATCCATCACCTTTCCTGTTTGCGGATCTTCATGAGCAAAATTCATACCGTACACGCCTGCAATAAACGTTAAGGGAATAAAAACGGATGAAATTACAGTTAACACCCGCATTACCTCATTGGTACGGTTACTCACAAAAGAAAGGTACATATCGATCAAACTGGTAGTGATCTCCTTATTGCTTTCCACCAGGTCTATGATTTGGATGGAATGATCGTAAAGATCCTTTAAATAGAAACGGGTATTTTTAGTTATTAGCGATGAGGGGCTGCGCAGCATGTCGTTGATTTTATCCCGCTCTGGCCAGGCTGCTCTTCTAATGGTTATAAGAGCACGTTTTATTTGCTGCGCTTCGTATGTAATTGCCTTGTCGGGACGGCGATACAAACGTTCTTCCAGTGTGTCCAGCTCATCGCCCATCTTATTCAACATAAAAAAATAATTGTCGATGATCAGGTCCATCAAAGCATACATCAGGTAAGACGGGCCCGCGCTTCTGCTATTGCCCTTTCCCTCCCGTAGCCGTTTCCGAACAGGGTCCAAACAATCTTCATAATTCTCCTGAAACGTAAGTAGCACATGCTGCGTTGCAATAAATGATACCTGCTCGTTCTCTAATGAAGCATCCTTGCTAAGACAGATCATACGACTTACTGCGAAAACATAATCGTCGTACTCCTCAAATTTGGGTCTCTGGCGGGTATGGATCACATCTTCCATAACCAGGGAACTGATCTCGAAATGTTCCTGAATACTCAATAAAAGGTCTTTATTGCCAAGCCCTTGTATATCTACCCAAAAGTTTTCGCGGTGATTGGCTTTCAGTAATGCCACCAACTCACCAAAGTCCGCAACGGTCTTTTCCTGATAAGTCTTTTGAGAGAAAATATATACCGTAATTCGGGAATCCAAAGCGCCTTCTGCAATATGCAACAAACCCGGACTGGAGCCCGGAGGCGGCATTGCACTTATTTTCTTGCTTACGGTTATTCTTTTAAATCTTCTCCCTAACATAAAACTAAATAAACTGGTTGCTTTGTGGCCCTTTATTGAACAACAGATCCACAATGCTCAAGTTGGGAATAAAGCCATTTCTATCTTCAAACACTTGATAATAAGGCTTCGTCTCATAGTTCCCTTCTATTTTTGGATGAATAACCGAACGATAATCCTTTAGTTCCGGGTATTCTGCCTGGTACTCTTCTGTATAAGCAATATTCACATTTAGCTTTAATGCTTTTAATATAATCTCTAACAAGCGTTCGTTATAATCGAAAAGAAAATCAAACTTTTTCTCATAAAAAGGAGCAAATGCATCCTCATAAAATTCGAAAAACGCCGAACTTCTATAAGATGTTTGCATGCTTAACCAGTGCAATCTCTGCCAGTCAAAATCGTAACTTATCTTTACATCCTGAACTTTGGTATGCGTTTTCGATCCTCTTACTACCGGCACTGCCAGATCAAGCTTTCCATTTGGCGAATGAATGCTGGCTCGGTTACGAAATGTTTGCTTCGGGAAATGCTCATTCTTTTCAATAAGAACCTGTTGCTTATGGCTTTGAAGCTTGCTAAAAAATTCAATTGGAGGTAAGTAAAATAGTGGAAAGATTGCGCCTATATTCATTCTATGTACTATGTTTGTAGTCCGGTTGCCGAAATTAAACATTAATAAACACAGATGAAGAAGGTTCTTTGGGGTCTTACTAAATTTTCTTTGCACCTGCTCTCCCTGGTTCCTTTTCCGATCTTATATCTTCTTTCAGATTTTTGCTATTATGTTCTTTTTTACATCATAAAATATCGCCGGCATGTGGTGATGCCCAATCTGCGTAACTCATTTCCGCAGAAAACCGAAAAAGAGCTGAGGGTAATAGAAAAGAAGTATTTCAAGTTTTTATGCGATAACATTCTTGAATCCTTTAAAATGCTTAGCATTAGTAAGGCAGAGATAACCCGTAGATATAAAGTCAATAACCCTGAAGAAATTCGCAAGCATCTGGATAACGGCAAATCTGTAATTGTTACAGGCGGCCACTATGCTAACTGGGAATGGGGTAACCTGGCAATGAAAGCATATTTCGATGAAACGGTACTGATAATTTACAAGCCTCTTGCAGATAAGAATTTTGAAGGATTTATGAACGGAATGCGTAGTCGTTTCGGCAGTATTATGGTCCCGATGAAGCTTACTTTGCGGAAAATAATAGAGCAGAAAAACAATAAATACCTTGCGTTCTTTGTATCAGACCAAACTCCGGCACGTGTAGACCAGTATCATTTTATCAAATTTTTGAATCAGGATACCGCTGTTTTCCTTGGCACTGAAAAAATTGCAAAAACCACAGGAAATCCACTTGTATTCTGCCATATAGATCGGGTGAAACGGGGCTATTACGAAATAACTTTTACCACTTTATTTGAAGACCCGGAATCTACTTCGCCGCTGGAAATAACGCTGGCTCATTCCAAAAAGCTTGAATCGTATATTAACGCCCGTCCGGAACTATGGCTTTGGTCGCACAAGAGGTGGAAGTTTAAACCAGAAAACGTGTAATGAGTTCATATCCCAAAGTTGCTGTTGTTATATTAAACTGGAATGGCAAGCAGTATCTTGAAAAGTTTCTGCCATCAGTATTGAGCAGCACTTATCCCAATCTCGAAATTGTAGTTGCTGACAATAACTCAAATGATAATTCGGTAAGTTTGGTAAGGGATAATTTCCCAACTGCCACTATTGTAATTAATGATGAGAATTACGGTTTCGCCGGTGGTTACAATGAAGCCTTAAAGCAAATAGAAGCAGATTATTTTGTACTCCTTAATTCGGATGTAGAAGTTGAACCCGGTTGGATAGAACCAGTGATCGCCTTAATGCAAAGCGACAATAAAATCGCAGCTGCTCAACCCAAACTAAAGGCTTATAATCATAAATCTTTTTTTGAATATGCCGGCGCCGCTGGTGGTTTTATGGATAAATATGGCTATCCATTTTGCAGGGGGCGCATTTTCGATAGTTTGGAGGAGGATAAAGGCCAGTACAATGAGATAAGCGAGGTTTTTTGGGCAAGTGGGGCTGCCTTTTTTGTAAAGCGTTCTGCCTGGCTGGAAACCGGCGGTCTCGATCCCGACTTTTTTGCACATATGGAGGAAATAGATCTGTGCTGGCGCCTGAAAAATTTAGGTTACAAAGTAATGTATTGTCCTGATTCTACCGTTTACCACGTTGGCGGCGGAACTTTACAGGCCGAAAATCCCTACAAAACCTATCTCAACTTTAGAAACAATTTGGCTATGCTGCTAAAAAATCTGCCTGTTCACAAACGTGTACCTGTTCTGTTTGTACGTTTCTGGCTCGATTTTATATCTCTGCTAAAATTTGTTGCAGACGGGAAGTACAAGCAGGCAAGGGCGATAAACAAAGCCCATGTGGCCTTTTTTACATCGTTAAATAATAACAGGAAGAAAACGGCTAAATCTTACAAAAACTTCAACAGTACAGGACTTTACCGGGAAAGTATTGTGTGGGATTATTTCGTAAAGAAGATCAGAGTATTTGGCGACCTGAATAGTAAAAAGCTAAACTAAAGGCTGCTCGCCCTCGGCGATGTTAACCTTCTTGGCAATATCCCTTACCAGGTTATCCAGCTCTACTGAACAATCTGCCAGAAGCTGCATGCACTCTAGTTTTTCATGCCCATCTTCCATGTCTTTGAGAAGATTTATAAGACTAATGATGGAAGAAACCGGTTTCCTCAATTCATGGGAGCTAACCCATGCCAGCTGTCGTAACGTTTTGTTCTGTTGCTGAATTTTTTCCTCTCTAAGCTTCCTCTCGGTAATAAGTGTTTGTACGGCGATAAAACAATCTAACTTACCCTCTTCGTCATAAATGGGCGAAATATCAGTTTGCACCCAATATTCATTACCACTTTTGGTATAATTACAAATTTCGCCTGAATAGAACTCCTGGTTGGAAATTGCCTTCAAAAGCTCGTCTATGTTCTCCTGATCGCTGTCTTTATTAAGAAACAAATTATCAACAGGTTGCCCAACCAATTCATCAATTGAAAACTGCGAGAAATGAAGAAAAGCCTTGTTGGCCCATCTCACAGTGCCATTTCTCTCGATAATAGTTACAAAATTGTTTATCTTTTCGATAACCTCCCCCATCCGCCTTCTCTCCTCATTTGATTTTTTGATAAGATCAATATGAGTTGCCAGTGCATCGTTAAGTTCAATCTCTTTCTTGTATGAATCTTCGAGTTGCTGTTGCTGATAAATACGCTCCGTAATATCCATAGCCAGCACCATTGCACATTTTTGTCCGTTAAAGTTTACCGGAAAAGATTTAATGGAAGCCATTAACTCTTCGCCTGATTTTTTGCGGTGACGCCAATAACCTGAATTATCAATACGTTTTTTTATCTTTTCGATAAAATCAATCACTTTCTGACGATCTTCTTCCGGTCTGATATCTAAAACAGTCATCGCAAGAAATTCATCACGGGTATAACCGTACTTGTCAATAGCTGCCTGATTTATTTCAACGAATCTGTAAGTAGTTAAATTATAGATCCACATGGGGTTGGGATTGCTGGTAAACAACTCCCGGTATTGTTTTTCGGAAGTACCCAGATCGTCATGACTTTTCTTTACAACAAAATAAAGGATAATTGCCGTAAAAGCTACAAAAGCCAGGCCTTTGACGCTTTGCCAGAATATAATAGTCTCTGCAGACATGTCATCATTCAGCGCCTTCATTAGCTGATCCGAAAGAACAATCCAGGCTACCGCAGAGAGTAAATAAATAAGAACAATTTTAAGGGGCCTGTAGTTCATAAACCGTCCTAATACTTTTTGAGTCAAGATTTCAAAACAATAATTAAATCTAGCCTTGTAAGGCAGAGCTGATTTAGTTCATTTTACGGATAACGAGAGGGTTACAAGGTAAGCCTAAGTTAACTTTTTTTATCCGAATTTTATAATTTGAAATAAAATCGGAGGAATCATTAATCGTTAAACGTCTTCAAACCAGCAACTTCTCCTATGATAATTATCGCAGGATGCGTTAAACCGTTCTCCAGTGCAAGCTTTGGCAGATCCTTCACTTTACCTTTTGCAGATTTCTGCTTAGTTAAAGTGGCATGCTGAATGATGGCTGCGGGGGTCTCCCCCATTCCTTCGCTAAGGTAGGTTTCGGCAATTTCTGTTACCTTTTTCATACCCATGTAAATTACCACTGTAGAATTGCTTTGCATAGCCAAACGAAGATCATTGGATAACGATCCATCTTTTTTGGTGCCGGTAACCACCCATATTCCTTCACTGGCAGTACGGTGAGTCAATGGAATATCCTGAAAACCGGAAGCCTGCATACTGGTGATTCCAGGAATATAATAAGCAGCGATCCCGTGTTCGCGGGCAAACTGCATTTCTTCAAAACCACGACCAAAAATGAACGGATCTCCACCTTTTAAACGCACCACAAGACCCTTTTCTAAAGCTTTTTCCTTAATCAGCTCATGTATACGCTCCTGGGGGGTGTACTCGCCATAGGGATGCTTCCCCACATAAACGAGCTCGCAACCTTCAGGCGCAAGATCAAGCAATTCTTTGTTTGCAAGGTTATCGTACAAAATAACCTTTGTGCGCTGTAAAACTTTATATGCTTTTAATGTAATAAGTTCAGGATCGCCCGGACCAGCGCCTATTACATATAACTCAGGCTTTATATCGTTTTCCGCCATTCTGTTCCTTCTTAAATTTCGGTGTAAAATACAATCATTTTACTACTTAAACGGGCCTGGCCATATAAAAACATCATTATTGATTAAGATTCAGATAGATTAATTTGGCGCACACCTGATGTGTAATTAAATTTTTAAAGCATTTTTGCATCAGCCACCAGAAACAACGATGAAGGTCCTTATTGCTCCAGACAAATTCAAAGGTTCACTTACCGCCCATCAGGTATGCCGGCAAATCAGCCTTGGCTTATCCAAAAATACTGCAATTGAAACAATTAGTTTCCCCATGGCCGATGGCGGAGACGGATTGCTTGATGTGCTCTCAACCTATCGAAATTGCGAAAGAAGAACTATTGAAGTATCCGATCCTTTATTCCGAAGAATTAAGGCATCCTACCTTATCACCGAAGACGGTACTGCTTTTATTGAAATGGCCAAAGCATCCGGATTATTGCTTCTGAACCCCGGAGAATATAATCCTGCAAAAACAAGTACCTATGGCACTGGCGAACTGATCAAAGATGCCATCTCACAAAAAGTGAATAAAATAGTGTTGGGAATTGGAGGCAGCGCAACCAACGATGGTGGCATTGGCATGGCGGCGGCTCTGGGCTTCAGGTTTGTTGACAATGAAGGAAATGAACTTGCTCCGGTGGGAGAAAACTTGATACACATCTCCAGAATTGAGAACCCAGTTAACTGCGATTTTAAGGCTGTATGCATTGAACTCGCCTGCGACGTAACTAATCCTCTTATAGGGGAACAGGGGGCAGCCCGCGTTTTCGCCCGGCAAAAAGGAGCCGACGACACCATGGTTGCAGTGCTTGAAAAAGGATTGCAACATTTTTCGGAACTTGTAGCGCAGCAAATGAATAAAGACATAGCCCATATTCCAGGGGCTGGTGCCGCCGGCGGATTAGGTGCTGCTTGTATCGCCTTCCTCAATGCTGATTTAAAACAGGGTATCCAACTGGTTTTCGAATACAGCAAAATTGAAGACCATATTAAACAAGCCGATCTGGTAATCAGCGGTGAAGGAAAGCTTGACGAACAAAGCTTACAGGGAAAGGTGGTTTCGGGGATATCGTCTCTTTGCCAAAAATATGATAAACCACTTTACGTGCTTTGTGGCAAAAATGAGCTAAACGAAGTTCAACATCAGGAGGCTGGTATAAACAAAGTATTTTCTCTTTTTGAGATGGCTGGTTCTGAACAAGAATCAATGCACAACGCAGCATTTTGGCTGAAAGAGATGGCCGAAAACCTGCAGCTTTAATAATCAACGATCTGTTTAAGATGATGTTCCAGATGCCTCACATAATCAATTGCAAACTCCTTAAGGGTAAAACTATCTGCTCCTACCCAGCACACCTTTTCAGCAGCCTCCGAGCTCATACTCTCAAGAATGAACAGTAAATGATTGTTATAAGCAACCCAGAAATTAATGATATGGTTAATATCCAGTTCCTGGTACCGATTTACCTTATTCCACATCTCCTGATCATAGGAGATTGATGGATTGTCTTCAATCTGGGCTCTTACAAAACGATGGTGATTATTGGTTGCACTATCCAGCAAATGGCCCAAAATTTCTTTTTTACTCCATTTAGTATTTGAACTTTTAAAGGAAAAATCTTCCGGCGATATTAAATACAGTTTGCTGGGCATTACCTGCACAAGATATTTCAATCGGTCCAGATGTTCCTGCATAGCTTCTTTCATTATTTGTGGAAGCCCAAACCTACGTACTTTTAATAAAAAAACAGCACAATTGAGCTTATAAAGGAAGCTTCTTGCAGATGGCCAGTAGTGCCCTTTTTAATATGCCTCTTACAATTGCACCAAAGCGAAACCAAACAGCGCAGCGCCTCTTTTTCGGCTATAAAACTCACTCTAATTCTTACTTTTGCCATCCAACAAAAGTTTAATTATGCAGGAAGTAATTTTGGTAGATGAGCACGACAACGAGATTGGCCGGATGGAAAAGATTGAGGCTCATCAAAAAGCGTTACTTCACCGCGCATTCTCGGTATTTATTTTTAACAATAAGGGCGAAATGCTTTTGCAACGCAGAGCTTTGCATAAATATCATTCGCCCGGACTTTGGACCAATACCTGTTGCAGTCACCCATCTCCAGGAGAAAGCACCCTTGAAGCTGCCAGCAGACGCCTGCAAGAAGAAATGGGATTTAGTTGCAAATTAACAGAAACTGAAGCCTTTACTTACAAAGCAGCATTCGACAATGGCTTAACCGAATACGAATTTGATCATCTTTTTAGTGGAACATTCAACGGCACTTTTAACATTAACCCCGATGAAGTAGAGGAATATAAATGGCTATCGATAGCGGCTTTGGATCAATGGCTTACAGCGTCACCCGAGATGTTTACAGTATGGTTTAAAATTGCTTACCCTATCGTAAAGGCCCAAACTTCGCAACAGAAGAAATCTTAAAATATTTTTGATTTTTCATTTTGCCTTCATTTTCATGCTGTTTATTTGATAAATATTCAGCATTAGGAATAAGATAAGGTTTTAGTTTTGAGGTTTGTTAAGTATAAAGTGGTTTATACTTAAAGTATAAAAGGGGGCTTCAGCAGCCCCCTTTTATTTTATCATAGATATTACAATGATCCGCGTTTCAGTAAATGAAAAGGATTACGAATTTGTTGAGTTTGCTTCTTCAGGATGAAATTAGCGGCTGTGCTTCCCATTTTTTCAAAGTCTGTAGTTACCACCGATATGTTTAGCAAGCCTTTCAGTACTGTATCATTAAATGAAATTATCCCAACATCTTTCCCCACTACCAACGATGTCTTCTTTATTTTGTTGATAAGATCTGCTAAATCCGCTTCAGAAAGCGTGATGTAAAGACTTTTAGCCTGAGGCTCAACTTCCGCAAGACTTGCTACTTCTACAAAATCCTTATCATAATCAAAGCTGAAGCGGGCAATTCCCTTACTAATATCTTTCTGGTAATTTTTCTCTGGTGGAAAAACCAGCGTAACCGTATGGTATTTCTCCAGCAGTTTAAAATCGCTTTCAAGTGCCTGGTAAATATCCTGATCAAAATCCTGATAAACGGCGCCATGCTTATCTCCCAATGAAGGAATATCTTTATCCAACAGAATTAATTCATCCTCTGGTATCAATTTAAGCAGTTCAGCTCCGTCAATCTCCTTCCCTCTGCGCAAAAAGTAAGGCATCACCACAAAATAATGGTACTTTCCTAAACTTTCTTCCACAATTTCGCGAAACAGGTCACTGTCGTAATGATAGATCTGCAAATCAACCTTCGCTTTTTTGCCAAGAGTTTCTACGAAGGCGTAATACACATTCTTTTTGTAGGAGCTAAGTTTATTAAATAACAGCAGCACCTTCAACTTAGTGTCTTTTTTATCAGCAATATAATTACCCTTGCCGGGGATTGCTTCAATATAGCCTTCTTCTTTTAAAACTTTATAGGCCTTTTCAACGGTATCTCTCGAAATTTTATAAGCCTTGCTGAACTCAGATATGGATAGTAATCTTTCGCCCCGGGCTAAATTTCCTTTCTCAATATTGTAGACAAGAGATTGCACAACCTGATCTACTTTAGATACCTTACTATTCTGTTCAATTTCGATTGCAAGAAGGCTCATACGTGAGTGTTTTAGAAGTCAAGTTAACTGCTGCAATAGCAACAATCAATATAGCTAAGTTAATAGTAAAATTAAAACGGGAAATCCCCTAAATCATCATTTAAATATCTGCGGATAACAGGCTCCCGAACAACTAAACAGTTTGGGCAAAACTAACAAATGCCATTTAAAATGCTCAATTAAATACGCAAACAAAAAGCAGATACCGTAAAAATACTATTTCAAATGGGATAACATACGCCGGAATGTTCAATTACACTACAATAAAGACATAAATAATTAATTAAAAATTTTCATAACCTATTTAAACCAACCACAGTATAAACCACTAAATCTCAGCAAATTGAAGGAGATTGAGTTTAGAATTAAAAATTTAACACCTTTTTTACAACAAGCATTAACCCGCTTTTTGTAGAAGCATTTTACCAGATGATGAGACAAATAATGAGTGCGGCTTTATTGCTGCTATGCCCTTTCTTTATCAAAGCCCAAACGGTTGAACTTGCAGAAACAGATTCGGCGGGACTGGCAAACAGCAATGAAATAGTGATCGAAACTCCTGTTACCGAGTTTAAAGCATCTCACAATTTCTTAAAGAAGAACAGCGCTTATCTTGTTCCTACTGCTATGTTTGGTTTTGGAGTTATGGCGGTAAACAATCCTGCACTTCAAAATTTCGACATAAAGATCCGCGACGGTGTTGTGGGGCAGCCTACTAATTCAAATGGACATCGGGTTGAAGACTTTTTACAATATACTCCGGCATATTCTGTTTTTGCATTAAATGCGATTGGTGTTAAAAGCCAGCATAAAATGTTCGACAGACTGGCCTTATATGGCATTTCCAATACCATCATGAGCCATACCGTTGCTAAAATGAAGTCTGCATTTGGCAAATTACGCCCGGATGGCTCTAATAATCGGTCATTTCCAAGCGGACATACAGCAACTGCTTTTCAAGCGGCAGAATTCATGCGTCTTGAATATAAAAATGAATCGCCAATTTATGGTATCGCGGCTTATGCAGCAGCAGCTACAACTGGTGCGTTGCGTATTTACCATAACAGCCATTGGTTTAGTGATGTAGTGGCTGGTGCCGGAATCGGTATCCTCTCTACCCAGCTAACCTATTTCGTTTATCCTAAAGTAAAGAACTTCGTTTCTAACAAACTTGGATTTAAAAACAAAAACCTAAAAGTTGGGCCAAGCTATCAGAACGGTGCAGCCGGATTTGCCCTGGTTTATAATCCTAAATAAAATTATATTGAATTTGCCGCTTACCTTTGCGGGATGCAAGGCATTAAGAATATAATCTTCGACTACGGAAACGTAATTTTCAATATCGACTTTGAAAAAACGCAACACTCTTTTACCGAGTTAGGTATTAAGAACGTGGAGCGTTTTTTTGCACATTCTGGCCACGACCCAATTTTTAATGAATTTGAAATGGGTAATATTTCGTCGGCCGAGTTTAGAGACGGGATTAGGCGGATTACAGAACGCCCCGATTTGAGTGATGAACAGATCGATCACGCCTGGAATACCTTATTGATTGGAGTTCCTCCCATTAACCACGAAATTTTACTTAAAGCCAAAAAGAAATACCGAACTTTTTTGTTGAGTAACATCAACGAAATCCATCTGGATTACATCCTTAAGTATCTTAAAACTGAGTACAACATTAATTCCAACGATGTTTTCTTTGAGAAGGTATACTACTCACACCTTGTAAGGCTTAGAAAGCCGAATCGCGATATATTCGAATTTGTTTGCAAAGACAGCAAGCTCATTCCTGAAGAAACGCTTTATATCGACGACAGTCCGCAGCATCTACAAACAGGTGGGGAAATTGGATTTAAAACCTACCTGATGACTAAGGATGATACGCTGGAGAAGTTTATGTACCGGGAAGGGTTGATTGATTAATCTGAAACTTGTGAATTTGCATTCCTTCCGGGAACATTCACCCCATCAAACAAATTCGGCAAATTGTTCATCAAGCGATAAACAATTCAGCCATCTAAGGATTATCCAAATAAACAAAAGCAAAAAAGTGGTTGTTTATTGAACATGGAAGATTATCAAACAGTTAGTGAGGCATTAAGTGGCTTGAAAAGCCGGGGCTTCAACTTAGATTTTAACCTTGCGAATGGTGTTTTACACAGCAGCTCAGAAAATATATACCTGCAACCCGATGATTTCAGCATTTCAGAACTGTATCGTTTTGAAGGAATGTCTGATCCGGGAGATAACTCCGTAGTATATGGGATTCAGTCAGATAAATATCACATAAAGGGCGTATTTGTGAATGCTTATGGAGTGTATTCCGATGATATTTCGGAGGAACTGCTTAAGAAACTAAATACACCGGGCTAGGAAACGTTTGCAGCAGGCATTCACAATAAACATGCCTGCTGTAAACGTCTTTATCGAATGCTAAATACCTCTCCTCTTTCTTTCGTTGGTAATTAAAGAAAGCTCTCTGCCTGTTTTACCAATTACAGATTTATTTTCCTCTGCCCGCCTGAACAGGTAAGGCAGTACTTCCTTCACCGGACCATAAGGCACATATTTCACCACATTATACCCCATATAAGCCAGATTAAAGCTTACATTATCACTCATCCCAAGCAGTTGTGCAAAATAAATATGCGCATGATCCTCAGGTAAATTATGCTTCCGCATTAACTCGCTTAAAATCAAACAACTTTCTTCGTTATGAGTGCCGGCCACGATGGCAACATCTTTAATATTTTCTACACAGAAACTTAATGCATCATTATATGCCTTATCGGTAGCTTCCTTTGTAGCATATAAAGGCGAAGAATATCCCATTTTTGCTGCTCTTGCATTTTCTTTTTCAAGATATGCGCCTCTTACCAGTTTAGCTCCAAGAATAAATTCTTCATTTTGCGCTTGAAAAACATCATTTTGCAACGAATCCAGTTTGTCATTCCGGTAAAGCTGATAGGTATTAAAAACGATTGCCTTATCCTGGTTGTACATCCGCATCATATCCAGAGCAATTGCATCAACAGCCTTTTGTATCCAGGATTCCTCTGCATCAAACATTACGGGCACATCCGCATCATAAGCTGATTTACAAATATGATTAATCCGGGCTTTTGCTTTGAAAAACTCTACTTGTTCTGAGCTCTCCAATGTTTTTCCGGCACATATCTTTTCAAGCAACTTAAAACGGATTACGCCACTGGGCTTAAATACAGCAAAGGGCACACGCCTGTCATTTTTTGCATAGTGAATGGTGCGAACAATTTCGTCTGAAGTGAGCGTGTATGCGCTTTCCCCAAGTGCTCCTTCCACAGAAAAATCAAGGATAGCACCCGTGAAAGCTTTATCTAACATCGCCATTGTAGGTTCGCATTCTTCGATGGACTCGCCTCCGCAGAATTGCTTAAACAAGGTTTTCTTCACCAGCGACAATAATGGCAGTCGAAGCTTTAAAGCAGTTTGCAGCATAGATGGCCCTTTTTTGGCCAAAAAACCATTGCTCATAAGTTTAAACAGCCAATACGACTGCTTTAACTCTTCATCACTTTTCTGTCTGAACGCAATCTCCGTATTATCGAAATCTATCATCGAAGCCAAAAGTAAAAATTCGTAATAAAACCCGTACGAACAAATGTTCATAAACGGTCATTATATGATAGACAGCCCCTTATGCCCGCTGAAATCCAAGTCAGATCTTCAAAAGAAGCTATAAAAATCTTAATGATTAGACAGGCCGCCTCAAGTCAAAAATTTTACCATTAAATTTTTATTATAACTAAGTTTGCGGCATGATAGAGTTTAAACTTGAAGGCGAATTTATCCCTCTTATCCAATTGCTTAAAGCTACCAACCTGGTGCAAACTGGCGGCGAAGCTCAGATTGTAGTAAGTGAAGGACTTGTTAAATACAATGGCGAAGTGGATACCCGCAAGCGCCTGAAAGTTAAGCATGGAGATGTGGTTGAGTTTGAGAACACAAAAATTTTAGTAAAGTAAGTATGCTTCCAATTGTTAGTAACGGATATTCCGTTTTCTTTGATACCAACCTGAACGAGCTTAAAAAACTGATCCAAAGCTCTAACTATACCAAAATATTTTTCCTTACTGATACCAACACTGGCGAGCATTGCCTGCCCGTTGTTCAGAAATATTTCCCTGAACTGGATACGTATGATGTGATTGAAGTGGATCCGGGAGAAGAGAACAAGAACATTGATTATTGCATTGGCGTTTGGCAAAACCTGCTCGATTTTGGTGCCGACCGTAATAGCTTGCTTATTAATCTGGGTGGTGGTGTAATTACCGATATGGGCGGTTTTGCGGCCTCTACCTTTAAGCGCGGGATAGATTTCGTACAAATTCCGACCACGCTCCTGTCGCAGGTTGATGCTTCGGTAGGTGGTAAAACGGGCATTGATTTAGGAACTGTAAAGAACATTGTAGGTACGTTTGCGCAACCAAAAGCGGTATTTATTTCCTCGGAATTTCTGCAATCTTTAGATAAGCGTCAATTGGTTTCGGGTTTTGCCGAGATAATTAAACACGGTTTTATTGCGGATAGAGAATATCTTAATCAGCTTAAAACAGTAACACCAGAAACAATTACTACTGAACTGATCTATCACTCTGTAGAAATTAAAAACCACGTAGTAACTACTGATCCTTTTGAAAAAGGCTTACGTAAGACCTTAAATTTTGGTCACACCATAGGTCATGCAATTGAAAGCTATTCGCTGCAGAACGATAAAAACCCGCTCTTACATGGCGAAGCAATTGCTGCCGGGATGATTTGTGAGGCGTATTTATCTCATAAATACAATAGTTTAGATGAGGCCGGACTTAATGAACTGATTGAAATTATCCGCTCCTTATTCCCGGATTATCCTTTTGCAAAGAAAACCTACCCGGCGATTATGGAATTTATGAAGAATGACAAGAAAAACACCTCCGGCAATATAGGCTTTGCTTTACTCAAAGAACTGGGCAATTGCGATTACAATAATTACCTGGAAGAAGATAAGATTATCGAAAGTCTTGATTTTTATAACAATCTGATCGCAGGATAAAATTCTAAACTCTTTATAGAGCTTTCAGGATAGCCCGATTGCAAATGATGGTTTACCTCATTACAATCGGGCTAATTCGTATAGTTATATCCAGAAACGATGCATCAGGACGCCCTTGATTAACTGTGTAACTATTTCGAAATCACTGTAAAACAATTTCACACTTTTAAAGTTATTATGCAAAAGCCATGATAAACCATCAAAGCGATAAACCAGAAAAATTTGAACCAAAGGACTCCGAAAGGAAAAACATAGAACATCCCGAGGACGACAATAAAGCTGTACGCAAGCCGGAAGATGAGGAATACAAAGAAGAAGATGCTGACTTTGTGCCACCACCTGCGGAATCAAAAGAAATAAGTGAACAACCTGTGCAGCCTGTTAAAGATGCACCAAAAGATATTTAAGAGTATATCCTGCTCATCAGGATAGTTTTTCATAGGTAGATGTAGCGGTCGGGACAATCCCGGCCGTTCGTTTTTTTGAAGCTCTTATTCAATATATTTCATAATTATTAATCACAAAAAGCTGATCGGCTTATTAAGCTACAGACGACCTACACTAAGTGTATGAGCTGAGAATATGTTCACAAAAATTTCACATCCGGAACACAAGGCCTTTTTCCTGGAAATAATTTCGGTATCTTTATTCTACATCTACGTAATTTAACTGTAATACTATGAAAAGCACATTTACCACTTTAATGGTAGCTTTATTGCCATTATTTTCGTTTGCTCAACAAAACTTTGAGCGCTTTAGCCTTGGCCTTGGTGGCGGCATAACCCGCAATTCAGGAGACCTGGCAAGTTCCTCGTCCAAAAGCCTTTTAACCGGGAACGCTGATTATTTCCTGAGTCCGTATATTCAAACCGGCCTGGAACTTCAAACCGGAAAAATTTCCGCAGAAAGCAACTCGTCTGTTTATCAAAATAGCTTCACTTCTGTGCTTTGGATTAATAAAATACATGCAGGGCAGTTTATGCGCCTCAGAGAAGTGCCTATTAAATGGCGTGCAGTGATGGTAAACACCCTCAAAGGTTTATACACCGGGGCTGGGATTGGAGCCACATTAACTAGTCAAAAAAACATTAGCGGAGTTAATGCGCTTCAGGAAAGCAGAAAAAACAGTAGTATAGGCGCTGTTGTGCCAATTACATTCGGCCTTGACAACAGTGGTTTCAATGAACGATTTATTACCGGAATAGCTTACCAGGGTCATTTTGCGCTTAGTGATAAATTTGATGGCTATGCATCATCCGGCACAAACAAGGATTACTACAGCACGTTTGTCATCAGTTTTAAAATGCGGCTTGGTCCTTTGGGGGTATATTAAGCTACTGCTCTATATAACACAATTTCATCTCTCAATTATAATTCGAAAGGGTCTCTTTCCTCTGGATTGAGGCCCTTTCTTTTTGGTAGCACTCAAGAAACTTCCAATTCATGCCAGCGAAAATTTTATACCTTTAACTTTTATGAAAATAGCCTTATTTCCGGGGTCGTTTGACCCGGTAACCATTGCGCATGTGGATATACTCACCCGTTCAATGTCGCTTTTTGACAAAGTAATTATTGGGATCGGCAAGAACAGCACCAAGCAACCAATGCTAGCTTTAGAAACGCGGATTAAAATTTTGGAGTCAGTTTTTAAAGATGAACCAAAGGTAGAAGTGCAAACTTATGAAGGATTAACGGTGGACTTTTGCCGGGAAACAGGTGCCAGGTATTTATTGCGAGGCATTAGAACTGTTTCTGATTTTGAATATGAGAAAGCAATTGCACAAATGAATCATGCGTTGGAACCATCTGTTGAAAGCATTTTTATACTAAGCAATCCGGGATATTCATCCATCAGCTCAACCATTGTGAGAGACGTTTTACGTCATAAAGGAGATGTGAGCAAGTTTATCCCAAAAGAAGCACTGGAATATCTTTAACATTCTTAATTATCTCACGCAGAGTCGCAAAGGCGCTTTAATGCAAGACGCCGAATTTTAAGATCGCAAAGAGCATGCAATTTCCAATTGCTTGCTAATCGTTAGAAGCCTACGAAGTACCATTTAGAATGAGTGTTAGCATCCTATCACTCATTCTAAATATAATATCTCTGAAGCAAATACATTACAGCATTTTACACTTCTATCAAACTTAAGATATCGGCAATAAGCGGGAAAGTATTTGCCTTAACAATGTCAAAATCTCCCGGAGCAAGCCATCGGGCTTCCGTAATATCTTCCTCCAGCTGCGGTACAAGTTCCTGATTTTTGGCAAACATGTTATACCAAACTGTCTTTTTGAAAACCACCTGTCCCTTCTCCTCATAAACATGCCAGGTTTTGCACAACTTTTCGCCAAGCTCTGAAACGGCTATACCACATTCTTCTTCCACCTCACGAACTGCTGCTGCTTTAAATTTCTCACCTTCATCCAGTTTACCTTTCGGAAGATCCCACTTGCCTTTTCTGAAGATAAATAAGTACTGATTTTCCTCGTTTTTAACCAGCCCTCCTGCCGCATGAATTACTTTGAAGGAACTCCTTATTTTTTTGAAAGCTTTTTTAGGTTCCCTGGCAATGATGAGGTAAACAGAAGCAGGCATTGACTTAACCTGCTTGTAAAAACTCTTAAAATCAAACTTATTTATCTCTATTTGTTGAAAACTTCCTATGCCTTCGGGCATATTTTCTGAGATTATTAAGAGGGTATCGTTAATATAAGTCCTATACATTTTATACATTTGCACCATGATCAACAAAAGTGAGACTGAAAAGAAAGTTGCCGAGTTTTTGTTACAAATTAAAGCAATTAAATTACAACCAAGCAAGCCTTTCACATGGGCATCGGGAATAAAATCACCAATTTATTGCGATAACCGTGTAACGCTATCTCATCCTGCCATAAGAACTTATATCCGTCAAAAGTTATCAGCCCTGGTTCAGGAAGAATTTGGTTCTGTAAACTTAATTGCCGGAGTTGCCACTGCTGGTATTCCGCAGGGGGTACTTGTAGCACAAGAATTAGGCTTACCGTTCGCTTATGTAAGATCAAAACCAAAAGAGCATGGAACCGGCAGTTTAATTGAAGGTGAAGTATTTGCTGGTCAGCGGGTAGTAGTGGTAGAAGACTTAATTTCGACAGGCAAAAGCAGCTTACAGGCAGTAAATGCTTTAAGAGAAGCAGGTTGCGATGTTGCCGGCTTGGTGGCAATTTTCAGCTATGGCTTAGACAGCGCTACAGAGAATTTCAAGGCTGCGAAATGCCGTTTCTCTACACTTTCAAATTACGAAGCCTTAATCGACTACGCTTCAGAAAACAGTTACATCAACAATGATGATTTAGATCTGTTGCGCCGTTGGAGAGTTAACCCGTCAGAATGGGGCAACTCCCTTGAACAAAACAAATTAGTATAAAACAAATACATTTTAAATGGTCTTTAGACCTATAAGATTTAAAACTTATAGGTCTTTTTAGTTTATATACCTTTACAAACTGATTAAAAAAAGCATCTAAATAACGACGAGAAATGACAGTTTTTGAGAGCAAAGTAAGAATAAATAAGCCTGTTAGTACGGTTTACACATTTTTATCTGATTTTAATAATCACAAGCAGTTAATGCCAGATAGCATTTCCAGCTGGACTTCGGATACCGACACTGCAAGCTTTACGGTTCAAAACATGGCGAAGCTTGTATTAAAGATCTCTAACCGCATTGAAAATAGTAGCGTAATTATTGTTCCTGCCGCCGATGTGCCTTTCAATGTAGAAAAACGCTGGGTAACTGTAGATTTAGGCGATGGCACAACCGAGGCTGTTCTAACGTTATCGGCCGAGTTGAATATGATGATGAAGATGATGGCCAGCGGACCGTTGCAGAAATTGGTAGATCATCAGACCGCGAACCTTGCAAAGGTGGTGTAAGCAGGCGGATTTGATACAAGCAAAAAGAGCTGATTATATTGAATAGTCAGCTCTTTTTGCATATACAATCCCTTATTGGGGATTAGGAGGTAAAATGCTTTTGTATGGTTTCCAACATCTTCTCCCCTACTAAGCCATTACTCGCAACTACTTCTCTTGATTTAAAGAACTCATCTTCGCCAGCAAAGTTAAAAGCTGTTCCTCCGGCTTCTCTAACGATTACTACCCCGGCAGCTATATCATACAAGTTGATGTTATACTCGAAATAACCATCAAATCTGCCGCAGGCAACGTAAGCCATATCTACTGCAGCCGAACCCATTCGCCGGATGCCATGACTTTGTTGCATAAACTCTCTTACCACATTTAAATACTGTGTTTCTTTCTCGAAATTATAGTATGGAAAACCTGTTGCAAGAAGCGTTTGACTAAGCTCTGTGCTTTTGGTTACCTTAATGTTTTTACCATTTACATAAGCGCCTCCATCTTTCCATGCATAGAAACATTCGTCCAGATTAACTTCATAAACCACCCCTAAAACCAGTTCCTTATTCTGTTCTAATGCAATAGACACCGAAAATATCGGCAAACCGTGAATAAAGTTTGTAGTCCCATCTAACGGATCTACTATCCAGTTATAAACCTCGCCTGTTTTATTAATAGTTTCCTCTTCGGTAATAAAACCGGCCTCGGGCAGTAATTGGGATAGCTTAGAAACAATCTTTTCCTCGGCAGTTTTATCCACATACGAAACAAGATTATTGTAGCCTTTGTACTCGATGCTTTCGGAATCAAATTTTTGCGATTCCTGACGGATAAAACCTCCAACCTCTTTCGCAAGAGCAATAACCTCGTTGGTTAAACTTTGTAAATTCATATTAAGATAAAGCAGTTTTTTTATGATTATTAAGCGACCAGATTATGCCTACAATTCCGGCAAGGATCATTATTGTTGATATTAATTCGGCTTGCGTGAACGCTAAACCGAAAGCATGGTACAGTGAATTGACGCGGATTTGCTCGATAAGGAAACGCTCTACTCCTGCAAAAATGAGATAGATAAACCACATCATGCCGGCTGCTTTAATATGTTTTCTTAAGGACCAAAGAATGGCGAAGAGAACAAGTCCCATTAACACTTCATAAAATGGTGTTGGAAATACGCCGGAAGGCAGTTCACTGCAAAAACGACCGGAACAACCTGGAATTGGCACACCCTCGTTAATAACATTATGCGGATATTTGAAAGACCAAACCCAATCCGGAGCCCAACTTAACCATGATGGCTTTGCGGCATCAACAGGTACTCCCCAATCACCATCGCCAGACATATGGCAGCCGATACGTCCAACTGCATAAGCAAGCATCATTCCTGGTCCGCCAACATCCAGCATGTGGATCGGTTTAATCCCGTTTTTATTCGCGATATACAGTACTGCGGCTCCTCCGCAAATTAATCCGCCGTAAAAAGTTAACCCACTAAAAGATAAGAGACCTTCAATTGGATCGCGCATAAAATCATTGATGTATTCGAGGTTATGGAAGATCTTAGCCCCTAAAAATCCCCAAACGGCAGCCCAAACGATCATGTTGCCCATTAGCTCATATGGATGAACGGTAACTGTCTGAACTTTTGGAGCAGGTAATGCTTCTTTCTTTTTATCCGTGTAAGAGAAATACGCAAAAACTGCTGCCAGCAATATCCCTCCAAAGAAATTACCTTTTGTCGAGAGTAAAAATTCCTGTGGATTATTTACGAAATCCGTATAATTCAAAACCGCATACAAAAGCTTATATCCTACCACAAAACCAAAAAAAGCATTCAAAGCCAGCTCTGACGTTGTTGCTGGTTCTCCTACTTTTACTTTCTGTGTAAACGGATGCAAAATCCCTAAAGCTTCTTTTCTCTTTAATTCTTCAGAAAAAGCCCAATAACCAGCCATAAAAGCCAGCGCAACAAAAAATCCGAAAGTTTGTATGGGTAATGGAATATTTATCCCGGTAAGGTATTCTATTAAATAAGATAACGTAGGAAACATGCGACTAAGATACCGAATGGATTTGAATTAGAAAGTAGGATTGAGATTTGGTGTGAAAGCATGCGTTTCTAATGATATTTAAAATTAAAAAGACGCAAACCGCCTAAAATCAGGCTAATTGACTTTCTCCAGACATCATACACTTAACTTAACACTAGAAAGAGAATGCAAAAAAAATCGTTTATTTAAACAATAGCATCTAACCCAATAAACAGAAGCTAAGGAGAGTATGCCAATCACGAAGTCAACAAGAAATTCAGAAGAACAGATATTCCAGATTTTTATAAATTGTAGAAAAAGCCTTGAAGAGAACGGAATTTTCCAATGGACAAGGCACTATCCTGGAAAAGAACATATAACGATGGATATCGCAAATGGAGTGCTTTATCAACTGGAAGAAAATAACATTTTATTGGGAGTGATCTGTATTAACTCCCAACAAGAGCTTGAATATTCGACAGTTAATTGGTTTGGCGAAACTGCAAAATCCCTGGTAGTTCATAGGCTTGCTATAGACCCACAATTTCAAAACCAGGGACATGCGAAAACACTAATGGCTTTTGCAGAAGAAATGGCTTTAGATTCGGGTTGCACCTCAATTCGACTTGATGCTTATAACGGCAATAAAAAAGCCTTGAGGTTTTATAAGCAGCTTGGTTACTATAAAAGAGGACAAGTATTTTTCCCTGAACGGGAACTACCATTTACTTGCTTTGAACGAACTTTAGAATAACACTTTATCGACATCGCTACCTATAAAATAAAAAATCCGGGAGCCGCAGCAACCCGGATTAACATTAATAACTTTAGACTGTTTGAAACTTTGAAGTCAATTAACCTTCTTTCCCCATAAACTTCTACCCGTGGTGTTTATACCACTATAAATAATGGTCTTTTTACGTGGATTCGCTTCCCAGTCCAAGCCGCGTTCTACATAAACGCTTTGGCTGCCGATGGTAAGTTTTTTCTTTACCGCATCATAAGACCAGCCGCCGGTCAAGGCTCCTGAAGCTGTACCGTTGCTGCTCAATATCAAGTTCTGCGAGGTTTGCATCCCCTGAAACTGGTAATTTAAAGTGATATTTTCCCAGGTACCCACCAAATCTGCGGTAGATATAGTTGAATCTTTAACAGCAGCATAACGCTCAGGCATAGCTACCGGCCAACCGTTCTCAGTCCATCTTAACTGACGAACATGGCCCATCATTAGCGCATTACTGTAAGGATTATTGTTGGTGTTTGCAGGTAAGCGGCCCTGAGAGGTAAGATACCAGTCACCAGTACTTTCGTCTTTAAATACACCTACGTGTGATATTCCAACCCAGCCCGAATGATTGTTGAATTTATAAGGGTGGGTTACCATTGGCCAACATTCGGCTCCGGCAGTAACGTCTTTCCCCGTATAATCCAGGTAAGGGCCGGTGATGTTTTGCGATCGGCAAACACGTGTATTGTACGCCACTCCTAATTCATCATAAGCCATGAACAAATAATAGTAGCCTGTTTGTGCATTGTAAACGATTTCCGGAGCTTCTAATCCCTGCCAGCGGTTTGCGTCGTTGTTTTCTCTTCTGGCTATACGTACACCATAATCGGCAAGGGTGTTTAACTGAAACGGTTTTCCTGTGGCCGGATTGATCTGCACGGCCACAATACCCGAGTGCCATGACCCATAAATTAGCCATTGCTGACCGTTTGCCCCCTCAATGAAAGACGGATCGATGGCATTCCATTTAAAATAGGCACTCCAGTCGTTGGTATTAGCGCGGGCCCAATTGTTGCCTCTGTCCGTTGACGACATTACCACCATACCTTTATCTACCCATACGTTCTGCTCCAGGTTATCTGTTTCCATCAAACCGATAAAGGCCCGTTCTCCCCATGAACCATCAAATGCTGCTGATCCAGGCAAACCTGTTTTGATATAGTTATCTACCACAATACAGTAATACATGCGGTATTTATTTCCAACTTTCCTAACTACAGGGGCCCAATGACCGTAATTCGGATTGGTAATTGGTACCAATCCCATTTTTGAACGAATATTGTTTACTGAATCTAATACCCATGCTGGTGTATTATTCATAGGAGCATCTCTGTATTCCCAATTAACCAAATCTTTGGAACGACGACAGGCGAAGTGCCCATGCCCGAACGAGGCGTTTCCATAAGACGCATCGGTTTGATACATATAGTAATAGTCACCGTATTTGGCAACAGTAGGATCGTGTACGTTTGCGAGATTCCAGCTGGCATGATTATCCCAACCCGCGATAGAAGCATAATCGTCGGCGTAAGTAGGAATAGCAATCGTTGGAGTGGGTGTGGGAGTAATCGTAGTCATTGTATCTACGATTGTAGGAGTTATTTGCGGTTGGATCTTTTCATCCTTTGAACATGCTGCAATTAAAGCAAGCAGGCCAAAATAAAATAATATATTAATTCGTTTCACGGTGTTCTATTTTCTGTTTAGACATTGGTTAATTCTTACCATTCCTGACTATCCCAAAGCTGGCGCTTTTACCTGTCGCCATTCGAAATTGGAAAAAACTCTTTGACAACTTGAATGCCCGATTTATGGCGAATGGCAAAATACTTATTGCTGTAACGCTGGACTTATCTCTAAAAGGTTCGTAATATTGCCAAAGGCATTCTCCTTAAGACGCACTTTCTCGCGTTATCTACAAATACAATTTCAGGGTGAATCAGGATGCATAAATCCCTAAACAGAATCCAGGGTATAGCCCCGACGAGATTTAACCTTTTTTGTTTTTTAATCATTGACTATATAATTGGTTATATACTTATAAGTAGTATTAATTGGTTATTTCTTCCCTTATAAGTTAGGTACAATTATAAGCTTTTACAATTAAATGTCCAAATAACAATTAATAATAAAAAATGACACATCAGCTATGACAACCCACTGTGGATCAACGAAAACAACAAAAGATATTGATTACTAAAAACTTGAATCAGACGATGCCTTTACATGGATGAACATTCAATAAAGCCCCGATTTTTTTGACAAGATTACAATTCGCCATATTTCAAAAAAAATACAGGATGCAACAGGACGGACTATTAATAAAATCTACTTATCAAGCCAAAAGATGCATCGGGGAGGTACCTTTAATTAATGCAATAACACTTCTTCCCGTTCTACAATCTCAACATCTCCTTCAGCCGAAATTTCGACAAGCTTAACTGCTTTGATTTCATTTACCGCTACAGGATCGTACTTTGCTCTAACCTTCACATAATTTTGGGTAAAGCCGTGCATGATGCCATCTTTATGATCGGATTCAAAAAGCACAACAGCATCCTTACCTAACTGGCTTTCGTAAAAGGCACGACGTTTTTTGTCGGATAGGATGTGCAGCATTTTACTTCTATCAGCACGTTGCGAACCGGGAACACTGCCGTCCATTTCAGCGGCAGGAGTATTCTCACGCTCAGAATAGGTAAATACATGCAAATAAGAAATATTCAAATCGTTCAGGAAGTTATAGGTGTCTATAAAGTCTTCACGGGTTTCGCCAGGGAATCCAACGATAACGTCTACTCCGATGCAGCAATCCGGCATTATCTCCTTTATTTTGGCAACCCGTTCTACATATAATTCCCTGCGATATCGGCGACGCATTAAGCCCAGAATCTTATTTGAACCGGATTGTAGTGGAATATGAAAATGCGGCACAAATCGCTTGGACGCTGCCACAAACTCAATAATTTCGTTGGTTAAAAGATTAGGCTCTATCGATGAAATCCTGAACCGATCAACACCTTCCACTTCGTCTAATGCCTTTACCAGGTCAAAAAACTTATCTTCACGGTTGCCATTACGAATACCAAAATCGCCGATATTAACACCGGTAAGCACAATTTCTTTAACTCCAGAAGCGGCAATTTCTTCTGCCTGCTTTACTATATTTTCGATAGTATCGCTACGGCTGGAACCTCTTGCCAGTGGGATAGTGCAAAAGGTACAGGAATAATCACAACCGTCCTGAACCTTAAGGAAAGTACGGGTACGGTCACCATAGGAGTAAGAAGCAACAAACTCTTTAGCTTCTTCAATAGGCTGATTATAAACGAGCGTTTTAGGCTGTTTAGTAAAGTCTTTAACGTAATCAATCAATTGAAACTTCTCTGCTGCTCCAAGAACAATGTCTACTCCCGGAATTTCAGAGATCTCTTTTGGCTTTAATTGTGCGTAGCAGCCTACAATGATAATATAAGCATCGGGCGAATGCTTTAAAGCTTCTTTCACCACTTTACGGCACTTTTTATCTGCATTGTCGGTTACCGAACAGGTGTTTATCAAGTAAACATCTGCCTTATCTGTAAACTCAACAGTATCAAAACCAGCCGACTTAAACTGCCTGCCAATCGTTGAGGTTTCCGAATAATTTAACTTACAACCCAGCGTATAAAATGCAACTTTCCTGCTCATAATCAAGGCGCAAAGATAACAAGAAGTAAAAAGTAAAAATTCAAAAGTTAAAATTAAAATGCCGGATTAAAGTCAAAATTCAACGATAGCCAATAACTGGAAAAAGAATAGCCTTTGTGTTAGAACGCCGACTATTCTATCATCCTTTTACCATCTGGTATTCTCTAAAACGGTTCCCAGCTTACGAAGAGCTTGCCTCATAACGGCTTCATCTACATTTGAAAAGTTCAAACGCAGGGTTTGAGTATCCGGTTGGCCCGCATAAAAGGCATCTCCGGGAACGAAAATCACATTCTCTTCCATAGCTTTTTCTAAGAACTTGCGGGCGGTGATACTTTCGGGCAAGCTTAGCCAGGTAAACATTCCTCCATTGGGGCGGGTGTAACTTATATCTTCCGGAAAATATTCTTCCAAACAGCTCATCATTACATTCCTTTGAAATTTGTAAGCATTTATAATTTTCGAGATATGATCATCCAGATTATAATTTGTAAGGTATTCATGCAGGGTATGCTGTGAAAGATTATTTGAATGCAGATCTGAAGCCTGTTTCATAATGGTAGCTTTTTTGATGATTTCGGGATTTGCTACCATCCAACCTATACGCAAGCCGGGAGCCACTGTTTTAGAGAATGAACCAAGTAAAATAGTCTGCTCGGGAAGATGAGAATAAATCGGCGAAAGGTGACTGCCGGTAAAACTTATATCTCCATAAGGATCGTCTTCAATTATGTAAGTGGGATAATTAAGAGCGATTTCAGCGATTCGTTTTCTTTTTTCCAAACTGTATTGCAAGCCCGTAGGATTTTGAAAGTTGGGAATACAGTAAAAGAGCTTTGGACAATTGTCGAACATTTTTTCTTCAAACTCTTCGGTATCTATGCCATCTCTGTACAAAGAAACTTCCTGAAACCTTGGTTGGAAAACAGAGAAACACTGCAAGGCGCCCAGATAGGTTGGACGCTCCAGCAATACGTTATCTCCGGCATCCAAAAACACTTTTCCAAGTAGATCGAGTGCCTGCTGCGATCCGCTGGTAATAAGAATCTGCTCCGGCAATACATTCAATCCAAATTTTTGCTGATAACGTGCTGCAATAAATTCCCGCAAAGGATAATAACCCTCCGTTTCCGAGTATTGCAGAACCTCCCTGCCTCGTTTCTTAAAAACTGCAAGCGTACATTCTTCCATTTCATTGAGAGGAAATAACGAGGGATTGGGCAAGCCTCCCGCAAAGGAAACTATGTTTGGGTTAGCGGCAACCTTGAGAATTTCGCGAATAAAGGATTGCGGAACCTGATGCACGCGGTTGGAAAAAAGCTGATTTTCTGTTTTTACTGTCATATCGTTTGAGTATTAATTTTTTTTGTATAAGCAGGAAATAAAACTGAGCAGGTTTTTGAAAACCTGGCAAGTTCCAGAAGTCCCTAGACGAAAAAAGCCCTCCGTTTTGGCGGAGGGCTTTAATATTTATATCCTGTTTTACGTAAATATCAAACCTTCCGCCAGCAATGCACCACGGCAACAACCACCGCTACTGCGACAGTTGAAAGATTCTTAATATTTACAATTGTTAAATTCATTTGCTTTTAAACGACAAAAGCCCATCTTGGAAACAAGACGGGCTTTTGTTATATTTTACTAAATAACGTTCCCGTCAGTGAAGGCTTGCTGCCACTGCCACGACGATTACGATATTTACCTTATTGATTTGCATGTTGATTTTCAAATATAGGAGAACGAGGTATTGGGAAGAAATTTATTTTGAGATTTTATATATTGACTAAAACCTATGAGATTTCTTATGATATTGGGTTAACCCACTCAATTCCCTTTTTTAGCAGCGATAACGTTTTCTCTTCATCACTTCCTGCTTCTGCCTGAAAATTATACGCCCAATTTGCCTGGGGCGGAAGACTCATTAAAATCGACTCAATCCGTCCGTTCGTTTCCAAACCAAATTTAGTTCCGGCATCATATACCAAATTAAACTCCACATAACGACTGCGGCGCTGGTACTGCCACTGCTTTTGAAGTTCGGTAAATTGCTTGTCGCGATTGCGATTGGCTAATTCGGTATAAATAGGCACAAAAGACCGACCTACTGCTTTAGAAAATTCGAAGATCTTTTTCCAGCCAATTCCTGCGGTTTTAGGGCTTAAACGATCGTAAAAGATGCCTCCAATCCCACGGGTTTCTTCCCGGTGCTTAATAAAGAAGTAATCATCGGCCCAGGTTTTAAATTTCGAATAAAACTCCTGACTGTATTCATCGCAAACATTTTTAAGGTGTTGATGAAAAAAGCGGGCATCATCTTCAAAAACATAATGAGGCGTAACATCAATACCTCCGCCAAACCATCGGATATCCTCATTCATTTCGAAATAACGGATATTCATATGAATAATTGGCACAAGAGGATGATTGGGATGCAAAACAATAGAAACCCCAGTGGCAAAAAAATCATCCTGATCCACTTTGAAAGATTTCTTGACGGCCTCTGGAAGCTGACCGTGAACAGCAGAAAAATTAACACCTCCTTTTTCAAGCAAGTTTCCGTTTTGGATGATTCGGGTTCTGCCTCCTCCTCCTCCTTCACGAGTCCAGATTTCTTGTTCGAATTTAGCACCGCCATCCAAAGCTTCTAATCCAGCACAAATTTCATCCTGGATTATTTGATAATCTGCTGCAACTTGTTCTTTATCGATCATAGGGCAAAGATGAGTTTATTGAGTGAAAAAAGGTAGGAAAAATGCAGATTATGAAAAGCTGCCTATTATTAAAAACCAAATGCGCTTTTTAAGCGAGCAATAATATAACCAGCATCAAACCCTGAATAACCTCCAGTAATATGACAGTACAAACCTTCTTCAAATTCATCACTGTCAATAATAACTTTAAATTCTTCTGTGAAATATTGCAATAGCTTCTCGGGGGCCTCTCGAATTTTATCATCAAAGTCTTCAACATTTTCAAAAAGATAAACAAGATCTTCAAAATCCTTACTCGTTCGATAGCTATTTTTACCTCTGCTTTTAAATGCTTCCCATTTGGTAGCTATAAAAAATGGAAGTGAAAATATTCGAACATTTGATCTATCGTCCAGCTTTATTTCAATCGCATTCTTAAACCCATCTGGATACCATTTATTACTAAAGCCCAAAGCGGCAGATTGCGTTGGCATTATATCTACAATTAAACCTTGGTAACGGTATCTGCACAATACTCCCGATTCAACATCGTTAGAAAATCCCAAACCAAGTAATCGCTCATCCAAACTTGTATAATCACTGTAAGTTATTAATTCGACAAGTACATCTACATCTTCGGTTGGTCGCACTTCAGGCACCAAAGTACTATTTGTAACATAAAGCTCAACTGTGGCACCTCCTACAAAAACAATGTCGAGATTAAGGTTCTGAAGAATTTGATTAACAGTTTGATTCGTGTAAGGTTCAGGTTCATACATTATTCTTTCAGTTTGATTTTAAGCAAATCTAATGCTTTCTCAACTTCTCGCACTCTGCCCACTCTAATTGAATCAACCAGAGCAAGCAAATCATATAAATTATGATCTTCTTTAATAGCAAGAACCTGATTGGGGTATAATGGAGTGATGGCTTGTCCTCTCTCCTCTCCCATTGGGTCTGCCCATACATAATTACTTACTGACGAAAAAAACTGCTTTAAAACAGAGGCACTATGAGCAGTTGGAACACCAAGTACTATAGCACCGGGTTCCACTGGAAATACGTAACTTAATCCATTTTCAATAAAAGTAAGCAGGTTGTTTTTCATCACCCTTTTCTTATCTGGACTTATCAGTTTTGCGATTTTGGAACGATTTAGGGATTCCGAAATTTCAGAAGGACTGATGAATAAAGTGGTAGCCAAATCCTTATTCATCCAGGATTCTTTCATCAACAATATTTTAAAAAGCACCACGATATCATGTGGTCTCATTCCATTATGCACCTTCATAAAACAAAAATAGCTTTTCAATTCGCGATTTGCGAATTGAAAAGCTATTTATTTTAAAGCTTAATATCCTACTCCTCTACATAATCCAAATTCTTCCCAAAGCTCTCCCTTAGCTGGCTCAAAGAAAACAGTGCCAGCACCGATAGCAATATGGTAAGAATATAAGCAGCTGTAATGATATTAAATTGTTTCACGAAGAACTCGTAAAGAAATGTTATTGGAATTAAAGCTCCGCGTACAAAATTAGGAACCGTAGTGGTAACTGTAGCCCGGATATTGGTTCCAAACTGCTCTGAAGCGATAGTAACGAACGTGGCCCAATATCCAACCGAAAAGCCTAAAAACGTACATAACCAAAGAAATCTTTCAGAACTTAACCCTTTACTGGAAAGAAAAATCAGGATACTTAGAATTGAAAGCACGTGAAAAACAAACATCGTACGCTTGCGGGACCGGGTTATCTGCGCAAGTAAACCTGCAAAAATATCACCAACTGCTATTCCGGTATAGGTGTACATAATTCCCTTTCCGGCACTTAAAGGTTCGGTTGCGCCTAAAGCTTTTCCAATTTCCGGAGATTGAGTAACCAATATACCTACCACAAACCACAGCGGCGCTCCAATAAAAATGCAATTGATGTATTTGAAAAGTCTCTTGGTGTTGCCCAAAATCAACATGACGTTACCTTTTTCAACTTTCTTATGGGCAACTTCTTTAAACATCCCCGACTCAAAAGTACCCACGCGAAGAAGCAACAGTATCATACCCAAGCCGCCACCAACAAAATAGGCCGTACGCCAGTCATGCAACTCGTGCACCTTATTAGCCAGTACGGCTCCAAATAAACCTACGCCGGCAACAATCATGGTTCCGTAACCACGATTTTCCTTGCTCATACTTTCGCTAACAAGTGTAATGCCTGCACCCAATTCCCCGGCCAGACCAATACCAGCCACCAATCTCACCAGAGCATACGTGTCTATATCATTCACAAATCCATTGGCAATATTTGCAAGAGAATACATCAGAATAGATCCAAAAAGAACCTTAATCCTTCCGATTTTATCTCCCATTATACCCCACAATATACCTCCCAAAAGTAAACCACCCATCTGCATGTTAATCACATATTCGCCCATAACACGCATCTGGTCGTCTGCAATACCCAGATCCTTAAAACTTTCTATCCTAACGATAGAAAAAAGCACAAGATCATATATATCAACGAAATAGCCTAGAGCGGCAACAACAACCAGGAAGATTACATTTCTGGAAGAATCAACTTTACTCATATAGTCACTTTAAGGGAGCGCCGAAATTATAAATAAAATTGAGAAACGGAAAATACAGAAAACCACCAGTTTGCGAATTAAAAGACAAAGGTTTTATAAAAGACTGTTTAAGTTCGGGTGGTAAAATGTTTATGATTTACTCTGAGGGAACCGAGATGGATCTTTGCAGAGATAGCAGGCCGTCCTCAAAAAGACCTAATCCCGCGCGAGCGGAACAGGCGCCAGAAAAGCGTAAACATTTTTGTAGATGAATTTAAACAGTCACTAAAAATTAAGGAGTTGGAACGGGAACCCTGGAGGGATCTGAAGACCCAGTCGTATCTGAGGGGCCTTTTGAAAAAGAGGTATCAACGAATTGAGTATCCGTATTCATCATCGAATCTGAGTCGGCAGAGCCAGCTTCATTCACTCCCTGGTTTCCTCCCGAACATGCCGGGAAGATATACAAGGCCATGGCGGCAAACGCCAGCAGCAATTTTGTAGTTTTCATAGCTGTAGAATTAGACAGGCCTAAACAAGTTCAAGCACCATGCCAATAAAACACATCGGTTAAATTACTGATCTGCGAAAATTTCCCAGCTAGTAATTTAATTCAGATATTCGCTTTATATGAGGGTTTCTGAAAACACCTTGAAATGGCTAATGCGTTTTTATCCGCCTTTATTTCTGCAAAGAGTATGGGTTAAAAAGTTTGAAAAGGGTTTTACTGGTGTTGAAGTAAAAATCTCCAAAAGCATATTGAACATTAATTACAACCGTTCGATATTTGGAGGCACCTTGTTCAGTGGCGTCGATCCGTTTCATCCCATTTTATACCATGAATTACTAAGCAGGTTGGGCTTTAAAACAACTATTTGGGTAAAACGATCTGAAATAGAATTCATTAAACCTGCGTATAAAAACCTGAATTTTAAAATTAACATCACAGAGATTGAAATATCGAAAATTTGTGATACCTTAAAGGAGTTTGGCAAGGTTTTACAACCAAACACAATAGAGATTTTCGACGAAACAGGGCAGCTTTGCGCCATTGTTATCAACGAAATATACATCCGGTATTTACAGGACAAATAAAACAATTTAGGAACTGGAGGATTAATTACCTGATGAATCGTTTAAGGCCACATCATATCAAACAGCTCATTTTTGAAGGCGAAGGGGTTTCACTCGATTTCAAAAAAACCATTACATCTTACGAAAAAATTGCTAAAACCATGGTGGCATTTGCCAATAACAAAGGAGGCAAGCTACTGGTTGGTGTATTAGATAATGGAAGTATTAAAGGTGTAAAATCCGAGGAAGAGGAAAAATTCATGCTCGAAAGAGCTGGAAGCTTTTACTGCCGGCCAGTTATTGAACCTATTTTCGAAGAGGTTTATATTGATGATAAGGTGGTGCTTGTTGCGGAAATTAGAGAAAGCGATACAAAACCTCACTATGCTTTAGGTGAAGATAAAAAATGGTGGGTATACATCAGGGTAAAAGATAAAAGTTTGCTTGCCAGCAAGATTGTGGTTGATGTACTTAAACGGGAAGCGAAAGACGAAGGGGTATTGATTGAATATTCTACCAAGGAAAAGTCGCTGCTGGAATACCTTGATAGTAATGAACGCATCACCGCAAAGGAATACAGCTCAATGCTAAACTTAAGCCGAAGAAGAGCGCAGCGAATCCTTGTTAACCTGGTATTATCGGGAGTTATCCGGTTGCATACCACGGAGAAAGAGGAGTATTATACGGCCTGTTAAGGTTTTAAACCACAGAGGACACTGAGGGTGAACCACAGAAAACTCAGAGGTTTGCGACAATCAACAAGGAAATAAGTTCTCCGTCTGCTCTGTGAAAATCTCTGTGCCCTCTGTGGTTCAGTCTTTACTTCAAATTAAACTGCCAGGAAACGCCATACCTATCGGCGATCCAGGCAAATTTTTCACTAAATCCGTAATTATCCGGAGGCATCATTACAGCGCCCTCTTTAGATAGTTCGTTAAATAATTTATCCAGCTCTTCCTCACTTTCGCAATTAACAAAGATGGACATAGATGGAGTAAAAGTAAACTGATGCCCCATCGCACTGTCGAAAGCCATGTACTCTGTCCCCGAAAGGGTAAAAACGGCATTTTTCACCGTTCCTTCTTCACCCCCCAATTCACCGGCCTGGAAGTACTCCATGGTTTTTATGAACGATTGGGGAAATAAGGAAATGTAAAGATTGATAGCCTCTGCTGCCTTACCGAATTGCTCGCCGGCAAACATCAGGAACGTACTTGTTTTCTGCATGATTATTCTCCTACAACTTTTATCATAGTGCCTTTCTCCACGTTATCTTTCAGATACATTCCATTTAAAATGGCCAATTCTTCGTAACGCTTAGCCGGCATATTGTAGTTTTTAAACGCTTGTTCCAGGCTTATAGTCTGGGTTAAAGTTTTTATGCGGATACGCTCTGGCTTTTTGTTCAGCTTGGCTGCATCGGTAAGCTTTTTAAAGCTTTGCATAACGGTAGTAAACTGGTTCACGTTACTGTCAAAGTCAGTTGATGCAGATACTCCAATCAAATGATAGATATTTCCTTCATACTGAACTAAGTAAGATAGCGTGCGCAAGCTTGTCTGCTCTTGTTTCTGATCAGCAACTATTGAAAGCGCAGGTAATGAATTTACGGTAATTTCCTTGCTCTCTACCACGGTAAGATTGTATTGCTTCAACATCGCAACCGATGCTTCCTGCAAAGTTTTTCCCTGCGCCATGCTCAAAATCATCATTGCCTTACCATCCTTAGAAGCCATCTGAAACTTAGAGGGAGAATTTTGAGTTGCCCATTCGGCCGGAATACCAAACTGGAATTTCAACTGCGGATGATAAAATACATTATTCTCGATGAATCCCTGACGGGGATCTGCTCCATAAACCAATCCTTCTAATTTCTTAAGATAAACATTGCGGTTAACCAGTGCATTATTCAAAGCCAGTTTGCTTTTCCATTCTTTAGCACGCTGAGCAACAGTTACATTCCGGTCTGCCGGGTTCGGGTGAGTAGACATAAAAGCGGGCAATGAACTTCCACCCTGCAAAGCGGTTGAACGTTCAAGGGTTGTGAAGAAAGATGCCATTTGTTCAGCATCGTATCCTATTTTGGACGAATACTCTACACCCAGATCATCAGACTGGCGTTCATCATCGCGACCAAATTTCAGGAATAATAAGCCCAAACCCTGAGAGGCTGTTTGTGCGAAATCGCCCAATTGAGGAGCTACGATCATTCCGGCAATTAAGCCCACCTGACCTAAGGTGGCATTACGTTGCTGTATAACCGAATGCCTTGCTGTAACGTGGCCGATCTCGTGTCCTAACACCCCTGCAAACTGTGCTTCGTTATTAAAATGCGCCATAATGCCACGGGTAAAGTATACATAACCACCAGGGATGGCGAAGGCATTTAAGATATCCGAATCAACAATCCGGAAATTATACTCCAGATTGGGGCGATGCGAAACAGCTCCCATAGCTTTACCTTTCTGATTAATAAAATCCTGCAATTCTTTATTTTCGTACAAACCGTACTCCTGAATAATGGATGGATCGGCATCTTTACCCATTTGAATTTCCTGAGCTTCAGACATTAACACCAGTTGCTTTTTACCCGTTACCGGATTTACCGCACACATATCGAAAAGTGCTACCACACTCGCAAGTGCTCCAATAGCTATATATCTCCTCATAATAAATGATCTCTTTATCATATCTTATCAATTTTTAAGCCAGAGGCAAGTTTAAATAAATTGAGTAAATTTTTTAAGGTTTTAACTCAAAGATTGGAAAGGAATGGCAAAGGACAAATCAGGAAAGTAACTGACTTATGTAAACATTGTACGATTAACTTAACACCAGCCATCAGGATGAATATTTAAGGCTCTTACTATTACATCACAACCAACATTTTTCACTGTTGAAAAACTCCCAATATTTGAACCACGGTTATTGCCCCGCATTTTTTAATTTAGCCGACTTAAAAAACAAGGAGCTGGTTTGGATTATTTAAAAGGTTTAAATCCTTCGCAGAGAGCTGCGGTAGAAACGATTAACGGTCCTGTGATGATTGTTGCGGGTGCAGGTTCGGGAAAGACGAGAGTAATTACCTATCGTGTTGCACATTTGATAAAAACGGGGGTCGATCCCTTTAACATACTGGTATTAACGTTTACCAACAAAGCCGCAAAAGAAATGCGGGAAAGGATCACATCAGTGGTTGGTCCGGAAGCAAAAAACATTTGGATGGGAACCTTCCACTCCGTATTCGCTAAGATTTTGAGAGTTGAGGCAGAAAAAATCGGCTACCCAAGCAATTTCACCATTTACGATACGGACGATAGCAAGAGTTTGCTAAGAGCTATCCTGAAAGAGTATCAGCTGGATGATAAACTGTACAACGCTAACTTCGTTTACGGACGGATTTCATCTGCAAAGAATAACCTTATCTCTCCTCAGGAGTATCAAAAAAATGCTCAGGTGCAGGCGGAAGATGTTTCCAGCGGTCGCGGCCGGATTGGGGAGATCTACCTTACTTACACCCAGCGCTGTTTTAAAGCCGGAGCGATGGATTTTGACGACCTTCTGTTCAAAACCAACGTATTGCTTCGCGAACATCCGGACGTGCTCTACAAATACCAGAACAAGTTTAAATACCTGATGGTGGATGAGTACCAGGATACCAACTTTTCGCAATACCTCATCGTAAAGAAACTGGCTGCCATTACCGAAAATATTTGTGTAGTGGGCGACGATGCTCAAAGTATTTACGCGTTCCGCGGAGCCAACATCCAAAACATCCTGAATTTCGAAAAGGATTACCCGGATTTGAAGGTGTTTAAATTGGAGCAAAACTACCGTTCCACACAGAACATTGTTAATGTAGCGAACAGCATTATTGCCAATAATAAAAATCAGTTAAAGAAAGATGTCTTTTCTGAAAATGAAACTGGTGATAAGATCAAAATATCCAGAGCTTTTAGTGATAACGAGGAAGGAAAGATCGTAGCGGAAAGCATTATGCAGGAGCGATCTCTAAAAGGATTAAACTTTAAGAGCTTTGCCATTCTTTATCGTACCAACGCTCAATCGAGGGCAATGGAGGAATCGTTGAGAAAGTTGAATATTCCTTATAAAATTTATGGGGGATTGTCTTTCTATCAGCGTAAAGAGATCAAGGATTTAATTGCTTATTTCCGCCTTACTTTCAATCCGAACGATGAAGAAGCATTAAAGCGCGTTATTAACTATCCCAAACGCGGGATTGGCGATACAACTGTAGACCGCATCATTGTTGCTGCCGATCAGAATAAAACAACTTTTTGGGAGGTATTGACAAACGTGCAACTCTATCTGGAGCCACGCAGTGCAACCGCGGTTGGAAATTTCGCCACCATGATTCAGAGTTTCCAGGCCATTGCAAAAACTACCCCCGCCTACGAAACAGCCTTACATATTGCACAACATTCAGGTTTACTGAAAGACCTGTACGAAGATAAATCAGTAGAGGGCTTGAACCGCTACGAAAACATTCAGGAGCTTTTAAACGGGCTAAAGGAATTTTCTGAACGTGAAGATATTGAAGAAAAAGGTCTGGATATTTTCATGCAGGATGTTGCTCTTTTAACGAACGACGACAACGATAAAGACCCGAACGCAGATACGGTAAGTTTGATGACGATCCACTCTTCTAAAGGACTGGAATTCCCGCATGTATATATTGTGGGATTGGAAGAAAATCTCTTCCCTTCGCAGATGTCGCTAAATTCCCGTTCTGATTTAGAGGAAGAGCGTCGCTTGTTTTACGTTGCCATCACCCGTGCAGAAAAGAAACTGACCGTTTCGTATGCCACATCACGTTACCGCTGGGGAACGTTAACCAGCTGCGAACCAAGTCGTTTTATTGATGAAATTGATGCACGTTTCTTAGAGCTCGACTTTAAGCAACAACAAAAAGGTGCCGCGGATAATCCATTTTTTGAAAACGAACGTTCGGCGTGGAGTCGCCCTTCTGGTGGGGCAAGTGCTGGTAGCAAGGATACCTTTTCGAAACCCAAAGCGGCTACCGCTCCTCCAAAAACTACGACGATATTACCCAAAGCCCACGTACCAACCGAAGGCTTCGCTCCTTCAGATACCAGCAACTTACAAGTTGGTATGGAAGTAGAACACGAACGTTTTGGCTTTGGAAAAGTGATGACACTTGAAGGTAGTAAACCGGATATCAAAGCAACAATCTTCTTCCAGGGACTGGGTAATAAGCAATTGTTGCTGAAGTTTGCGAAGTTGAGGATAGTGGGTTAATGATAAGTTTAAATTAAAAAAACAAAATTAAAAAACACAAACACAACTATAATCAAAACAATAGTTGAGGGCCATCCGATTAACTTAACTGAACAACTAGTGTAGAGAGGAATGCACAACATCTCTACACTAGCTTGTTTTTAAGGAATGGTATAAAATTCGATAGTTTCGTAATGCCACGCTCCGCCTCCCGCTGTCGCGCCGGAATTGTATGTAGTATAATAATGA
>Ga0307408_100000328_pt1 | contig 45539 bp, 29 predicted proteins | sample 322Cmetagenome_FD_202116 | JGI IMG/M metagenome (GOLD analysis project Ga0307408, IMG submission 202116) | Maize rhizosphere microbial communities from greenhouse at UC Davis, California, United States - 322HYB-C-3 | ecosystem: Host-associated > Plants > Roots > Rhizosphere > Soil | place... | reverse complement strand
TACAATAATCAGCTTCTTAGCGTTAATAACCGCTGGAGAGCTGAAGGCCAAATTACTAATACTCCTCGTGCAGTATTTGGAGATCCTACTCAAAACTCCCGTTTTTCTGACAGATGGATCGAAGATGGCTCTTATATGCGCTTAAGAACGGTTTCTGTAGCCTATAATTTCCCTATTAAATCTCAATATTTTAAAACACTTAAAGTTTATGGAAATGCAAATAATGTATTTACGCTAACTAAATACCTGGGCTACGATCCCGAGTTCAGCGTTACCCCAAGTGCGTTTTCTCAAGGAGTCGATGTTGGTTTGGAACCACAATTCAGGTCAATACAATTTGGTATAAGAGTTGGGTTATAAACTTAGTTTAATTAAAAAATATGAAAAGTAAATTTTCTCTACTATATAAATTAGTGCTGCCAGCGGCTTTATCATTAAGTACTTTTTCTTGTAAAAATGCCTTTGATATCACGCCCAAGGACGTTTTGGAATCAAGCCAGGTTTATCAAAGCTTATCCGATGCAGATGCTGCAGTATATGGCGTGTACGGTAAATTCTTAAATTTAGCTGAGCGTTACGTGATCCTTAATGAATTAAGGGCTGATTTAATGGATGTGACCTTTAAATCGAATCCATATTTAAAGGAAATTAATTCACATAATGTTTCCAGTAATAATCCTTACATAAATCCGAAGCCTTTTTATGAAGTGATACTTAATTGTAATGACGTATTAAGTAATTTGAGTATAATGCGTGCTGGAGGTAAGATAAGCCAGCTTGATTTTGATGAAAGATATTCTGATATAGGATGTTTACGTTCTTGGGTGTACTTACAATTAGGTATTCACTATGGTAATATCCCTTATATTACAGAGCCGCTTACTAATATAAATGATTTGACTAATACTGCTCTTTTCCCTAAAGTAACTTTCGATCAATTATTGGGGAAATTAGCGGAGTTTACAAGTAAATTACCTCTGCTTGAGCAATATCAGGATGGTACTAGTACAGTGACCCTTCCTTCAGGCGCATCTGTTGTTAGCGATGGCGTGGTGCTTTCTAAAATCTTTATCTACCGTAGAATAATACTGGGTGATTTATTCCTTTGGCAGAACAAATATAAAGAAGCTGCTATCCAGTATAGAGAAATAATGAACGATACGGAGCTTGTAACTACCGGGGGGAACAGGACACAATGGACTATTTCTTATAGTGCTTATAATGGCTTTAATTGGGCGAAGATTTTTACAGACACTTATAATACGGGTTCAGTAAGTAGCCCGGGTTATAACCAGGAATGGGTATGGTCTATACCGTTCCATAAAAATTTTCAACCACAAAATCCACTTATTAACTTATTTTCTTATACAAATGGTGCATATCAGTTAAAGCCATCACAGTTAGCGATTAATAATTGGATGAAACAAACCCGGGATGATGGTTCTCCATTCGATGTAAGAGGGGTCGGAGCTTCGTACACAATTCAGGGTGGGCAACCTGTTGTAAAGAAGTTTTTAGGGATTTTTGATCCATCGAAACCATTGGAGAAAGTTGGTATATGGTATATTAACAGGGCAGCCGATTTGCATATGCGTATTGCGGAAGCTGCAAACAGAGATGGAAAGAACAGGTTGGCCTATTCATTACTTTCTTACGAACTAAAGTATATATTCGATCCTTTCCAGGGGACTGTTCTTTATGCTGAGAATTTTCCGGGCCGTTCCTTTACTTCAGATTGGCCTAATACTTCCGCAAAAAGAGACTTGAGCGAAGTAATGAGAACCCCTTATGAATATCCTTTTGATTATGATGGAGGGGAATATAATTTTCCAGGACAGGTTCGTGCTCAATTTGCAAATCATATTGGTATTCGTAAAAGGGTAGGCTTGCCTATTTTAAGAATAGATTCTGCAAAATACTTTGATATGACCGTGCCTTCAAGTGTGCGGTTCGTTTCAATTTCCAAGCCAATAAAAGAACGCCCTGTTCTTAATCCGGAAGAATTAATGCAAGATATGGAGGATAAAATATTAGACGAAAGTGCTCTTGAATTAGCTTTTGAAGGCCATAGATGGCAAGATCTTGTGAGGATTGCAAGAAGAAGAAATGATCCTTCGATTTTAGCGAAAAGAGTTGCAGAAAAATTCAGAGCTGCGGGAGATAATGCAACTGCAGCAGATATCGAGGCGAAGTTGATGGATCCTACTAAATGGTATTTGCCTTTTGAGTTTAAATGAAGGGATAATTTTTAAAACAACTACATTATAGGAGAGGAACCAAAGAACCTCTCCTTTTTCAATTACGATGGTTTTGTAATAATACAAATCAGATTGATTTGTGTAGCCGTCCCATTGTTGTGTTTAATCCAATGCATGTTGAACAATAGGCTATTGCATGGTTAAACTGCACATTTGTTTATTAACCTGAGTTCGATTCCCCCCTCTACGTCGCCCAGCCGCGTAACAAGAGAAAACAACTTAGTTTATGGACTGATAGTCAGGTGTAGTAAATGGAGTTGTATAGAATTGTTTTCAATTTGTAAGTGCCTCAAAATAAGAACTTTGTTTTTCCCTCTCCTTGGGGAGATCTGTCCCGAGTTATTCGGGAGGGATAGGGTGAGGTGATAATAAGCACATAGTATCGTCCTCTCTGGCTTCGGCATCTAATGAGTTTAATTTGTTTTTAAAAGGTGTCATGGAGCTCCTTTCAGTCAGTTCTCCCATAGAAGGGTGAGAAAAGTCCCCTACTACTGCAATATCGCAGTAAGCGTTTCGCAAAAATGCCTCTCAATTTTTTGCGAAACTTTGGGTTGATAAAATGTACAATAGACAAAGAATAAAATACTATTGTTTGTCTATGAAGAAATTGTTTTATTTAAACTCCAATTACATTATTTTATATCATAATTAGCCGTTGCGGCAATTGGGCTGCCATTATTTGTTATGCCTTCTGCGATTATTTTAATCCTGGTTTTCGGATCAGCATTATAGAAAGTTATGTTAGCTTGTCCTTTTTCATCGGTATTTATAAAAGGTTCCCAGTGTATAGTTGTGCGAATGTCTGTTCGAGTGTCGTTGCTTTCCGCGTAGAGAGGTTTGTAAAATAAACGAGTTTCGTGATATCCCTGCATCTCAACACTGCTAATCCCTTCTTCCATGGAACGAATACCATTTACATCAGCTGTTATAAATAGTACAAACAGCTCCTTTGCTTTACCATTAGTATTATCCATTCCAACAAGTCTTTTTACCATCAGATGCTTAATTTTATCCATTCTTAAGCCATAGTAAACGTTGATATAATCTTGAATTAATTCTGGTGGATCTTCGTCTGTGTAAGGCATTTCCCGGCCATTAACTATTAACCTGGGGTAAGTCGGTTTATAATTATAATCTCCTGATGTATCCATTCTAATATTAGGAGTAACTATCGCAGTATGATAATTTAACCGGTGTCTTAAGAAATGCTCCAGGTCGGTATAGTCATAGTCAGCTTTAGTGATTGTAAACTCTTCTGTTTTATATCCAAATTCATTAAGTTGAATGTCCCTTAATCTGATTGACTTTTTTGCGGAAATACGTACTTCCTTAAGGCTAATAGTGTCTGAATGATTTAGTTGTTTCTCTAGGTCTTTTCTACGAATAAATTCAGGGTCTATTTCCTTAATAGGTTCATTTATGGTATTTGTTTTATTCGATATCGGTAAAATATCAGAATTCGGAGCATCTATATAGACAAACCCTTTTTTTACAGCTTTACTATTTACGGCAGTTACTTTGATTGGGTGTTTTCCATAGATATTTATTCCATCAATATTAAATTTGCCTAAAGAATCGGTCTGGGTAAAAAAAGTTTTATTTCCTATCGCAGCAAATGCTGTTAAAGTAATATTCGAATTAGGTATTCCTTTATTATCAGCTTTGTTGGATACCCTGCCGGAAATTGTGAAACCTTTTTCAATATTATGTTTGATAGTTAATGGCTTTTCTAATAGGTGTTTCCATACAAAATCTCTCCAGCCAGAACATAGTAATAGAAGATCCAATTGTTCATTTCTATTATCGTTCTTTAAATCAAAGTACTGATTTGGATTTTCGATACTACCACGTAACTCTGATTTTAAATTTAAATAAGAGACTATATTACTTTGGAGGTCATTCGGTAAAACTCCTGCATCTACCACAGATAGTGTTAGCTTAGCTTTTATTGGGTTGTTTTCCTTATCAACAACTGTAATATTTACAGAGGCCTTTTCTTTTGGCTTATAGATTGCCTTATCTGTAAATATTGAAAATGTGGTTTGGTTGTCTTCTATATTGACTAGTCTTTCACATGTAGGGCGTCCCTGGCCATCATAAATTGTTATACATGATATTCCGCCCGGGATACCTGATTTAGGTATTTGTAAAGCAGCCTCTAATGCTGTAAAAGGGATTTTGGAAGAATAACAAATTTTACCTTTGTTTCTAATGATTACAGATAAAGCTTTTTCTTTCATCTCTGATAAAGTTTTATCATTAGTTTTAACAACTACCATAAAAGATGAATCCCTTTGCTTTATATACAATCCGTAACCGCTACTTAATGCATTTGGCAAAGGAATATCAAAAACGGTTCCATCAGCATAAGAGCCTTTTGCCCTATAGTGCTTGTTCGGCTCTGGTTTTAAGATGAATCTTCCCATACCTTGAAAAGAACTATTGATGGCCGTTATAAGTGTTCCGTCTTCGGAATAAATATTGCCTTTCAAACTAATCCCTTTACCTGTTTTGTTTTCGGCTTTAAAGGCAATCAAACCAGAAACATCTGTGATCATTGAGCCACCTTCAGGAAAAAAGGTAAGTTGGTGAATTGGCTGAGAATTTTGAATTGGATAGCTAGCATGTGTGGCTGTCTTGTCCGTTTTTGTATTTGAACTTGAAATTAAACTTCCATTTGTATTAGCAATTGTTATTTCTTTTTCAAAAACGAAGTTATCCTCGAAGTTTCTCATCCAATTTGTATATGCTCTCAATCGATATACTCCTGAGGCGATAGAATCGCTTAAATTAAAATCTCCACTACCTATGCCATTATTCAAGCGAATTATTTTTTGGCCAATCAAAGTTTTGTTGGAAGAAATTATTTCTACATATAAGTTTTCGCTTGTGTTAGTTAAAAGGTTTGTTTGTGCATTAACCAAGAATGCACTATACCATAAATTATCTCCGGCCAAGTAGAATGTTCTATCGGTAGATAAATAGACTTTTTCAAAGAATAATTTGAATCCCGAGCCACTTTGATTCGGCTTAGGCGGTTGGGAATAAGAAATTAAAAAGATTAAGTTAAAAATTAGAGATAAGGTAAAACGCTTCATGGGCAATTGTCAATAATTGGGTTGCAACTAATGTGGGGACATATAAGCTTTTAGGCAACCTGCACTATCCTGATCTAAATAATTTGACTATACCTCCAAGTGTAACAACTGACAGTAATACGTTTCTATGATAGCGATTTAATGTGTGTAGGCTTTGGAAAATGGCAATGGTATTAAGTATCGTTTTCGTGCCTTGTTAACATGATGGAATTTGTCTGTTTTCTTTTAAGTTCTCATAGTTTCGTTCAGGATGCCGCAGGTTGCTGTGAGGGTTTTGTTGTTATACTTTTAGTTAACGACAGGGGGGGTATCCCTTATCGGGAGAGTAAACCGAAAATCTGGAAAAGAGTAGGGCTGAACCTTAAAATTTTAATGCCTATGAATTAATAACAATTTGCTAAAACTAGCCAAAGGAGTCTGCCGAAAATCCGATAGAGTAGGCAATTAATTTAAACCTTAAATGGAAGCCGATGGAAACTCAGACATTATAGCTTCCTCAAAGATTATTCAATGAAAAATTTATTAATAACTATCTTCTTATTTACCGTTGTTGCTGGAAAAGCACAATTCAACTGGAATGCAAACAGTAACGGAGCAAATTATAATAGCACTAGTTCTCATAGCGTAACAACAGACAGTGCTTCATTTACTTATGATAGCGATTTAATGTATGTAAGGCTTTGGAAGGATAGCAACGGGCACACAATGCATTATTCTGCGCAACTTAAAAATATACCGCAGTATTTCGGGGCAGGGAAAGTTGGCGAGTTCCAAATGCTGGTGTATGATTTAAGTGCAGGAGTTGTGGCAGAAAGAAAAATAGGGTTTAACTATGCTCCAACTGGTTTTGAATATGATGACTATCCCGATGCAGAGGGGAGGAATTATTCCGGAAGCTTCGAGCTCTCTTCAGAGCCTAACTCCGTTTACGATATTCTGTTCGATACCCTGTTCTGGGAAGATACACAAGCAGAATATTCAAGTTTTATGATTACACCTCAAATCAACTAATTTAAAAACATGAACCTAAAAAAAATTTTTACCGGCTTGTTGCTAGCTGTTTTGTCGTTTGCCGCAAAAGCGCAAGTGCTATCAAGTTATTCTCATCAGTTAATAAATAATCAATACACGCTCTCAGAGTATTCACGGATTGGCGATAGCGTTTATTACCACGTTCGTGTGACACCATTCAGCGCGTATTTGGCTGATCCTGGCCATTCGGATAACTGGGTGGCTTTCGAGATATTCGATTTGAATGCGAATGCATCCATTCCATTAGCTGGAGGATTATATATTGATTTCGATGCACAATCATTTCCCTCCATGTCGGGTACCGATTACTATGGTGTTATTGATGTATCTGGTGTTAGTGATTTGTCGCAATGTGATATATGGACCGGCTGGTCTATTTTTTATGAGGACCCAAATTCTCCATCCGAGTACGCTTTAGATCCTAATATTCATTTTAATATCTACGGTAGCTCGACTGTTGCTGCTCTTGAGTAGAGATGGCAGATTTCGGAATTCATTTTTAAGCAATCAGCTTAGTTTTATTATTAGACGAATGCATTTCTATATCGCATTCTAATTACACATCACCAGAATCCGCTTTGCTCTTTAAGGTGGGTTCTGGTTTTAGTGCCTTCCCCCCTCCACAATCCCCCCCCAAATTCCCTTCGTAACAATTCATTTACGAACCCTATCCATCCTGCCCTCAAATTGTAACAATAGTGTTTCTAGAACTTGGTGTTTGTTTTTGTAGTCTCCTGTTTATTAGCTAGTTGAGTGTTGATTTGCGGCGAATAAGTGTCATCTTGCGCGTTTTTGACCATAACAGTACAGGTTGGTTTTCGGCTTAATGCAAGATATTTTTATCTCAACGAAACCAATTGTTGTTCTCACACAATAACCAAATGTAAACTGATATGAATAAAAATCTACATTCAACCAACCTCGGTTATATTCAAGCTTTGCCCATGCACTGTTTAAGCCGAGTACCATGGCCGGTTAACTAAATGGCATTTCCTTTTTTCGAATACGTCTATAACTCAATTATAGAATTAGCATCACTATGTTATTAAATCAAATGAAGAAAACTTTTAAGACGTTTCTATTCCTGGCCGCGTTATGTTCCGTTATCAGCGCTTGCAATAAAAAAGAATGGGACGAGTACTATGGAAGGCCAGAAGGGTTAGGAGATCCCATCTATCAACAATTGGAGGCGAAGGGTAATTTCAAACAGTTGCTTCAATGTGTGGACAGGGCAGGGTATAAGGATATTCTGAGTAAAGCTGGATATTGGACGTTCTTTGCTCCAAATGATGTTGCCTTTAACAAATTTTTACAGCAGCAAGGCGTTACAGATGTATCTAAGCTAAGCGATTCGTTAGTTAACTCGATAGTTAAGTATGCTTTAATATATAATGCTTACCGAAAAGACCAGATAGATATTTTCCAGGCTATTGGAGGTGCTGGTACGCCTGGCGAGGCCTTTAAACGGAAAACAGCTTATTATGATTGGGTGCAGCATTCGAGTGCTTCTCAAAAAAATATTATAGCTACCAATAGAAATAACACAACCCGTACAACCGGTTCGGCAAGCACAGGGAGTACCATAGTTACAGTGCCTGTTTATGTGGATGGTGATAACAACAACAAGTATATACCCTATTTCACCAGCTCTTTTCTAACCAAAAATGCTTTAAGCCCTACAGATTATAATTTCTTTTATCCAACGGCCTTCTCTGGATTTAATGTAGCCAATGCTTCTGTGGTGACTAAAGATATCATAGCGGAAAACGGTGTTGTGCACGAAATTGATGAGGTAATTACCCCGCTTAAAAGCTTAGGCCAATATTTAGGTTCAAAGCCGGAGTACAGCGAATTTAAAAAGCTGCTGGATTCGCTTAGCCTTTTTAATGCGAACGTTAGTTTAACAAACAGAAACTATATTCTGACCGGATCAACCGATTCTGTATATGTAAAATCTTACGATGGCAGGTTGGCGTTCTCGCCGAATAGTGAAAACTTCCAGGAGCCTGGAATATCAAGTTTCTCAAATACTGCTTCCCAAAAAGGGAGCTGGACGCTACTGGCTCCAACTAACGCCGCTTATAATGCCTATAAAGCAAAGATTCTGTCAAAGTATGGGAATTCCTTCTTTAAGGGAGCTCCTGGTACAGTACTTATCGACTTCCTCAATGCACACATGTTTGCATCTCCGCTGTGGCCAAGTAACTTCAAGCTTACCACAAATTATCCGGGAGAGCCTACAACAATGGAACTGGCAGATGTTGTGGATAAGAAAATATTAAGCAATGGTTTGTTTTATGGCGTATCAAAAACTCAGGATGCAAATGTATTCAGAACTCTATATGGCTTGCCTTATTTGGATCCGGCTTATAGCATGACGTATCGCGCTTACAGCGACCTTTCAACCAATATTAAAATCAACATCACCCAGCCTAATTCAAGGTATACACTTTTCTTAATGCCTGATGCAGTTTTAGCCAGCTCGGGCTGGAGATATAACGAGTCAAGTACAGGTAATGGGACAACCCCATGGGGATATAAAGCAGCCACTTCTTCCAGTTATTCTCACAGTACTGCATATCGCGAAACCATCCTTAGAACGTTCAGAACTGGAGTTTTGGCCACGTTGAATGGCGAACTGGATAATCTTTCAGGATCTGGCATTGCCGAAACCTTAAGTGGCGATTATATAAAATGGAACAATAACAAAATACAAACTAGCGGAACGGTTGATTCAGGAACAGATATTAATGTTGTTTCGTCCGATAACAGCGCCGTTAATGGTGTTGCCTATAAACTGGATGGCTTGCTAACCTTCACAGAAAAAAATGTAGGCCAGCACCTTGAGGAACTGTCACAAAAGTACCCATCAAGTTATGGTAACTTCTTTAAATTCCTTACATACTCGAATGTTTATAATAAAACTACAAAGGCTATCACCGGTGTAAATACCGGCGCAGATAATAACTATACCATTTTCGCCCCAGACGATGCGGCAATTGTTCAGGCTATCAAAAAAGGATGGTTACCTGGAAATACAAGCACTGGCGCATTGCCAGCAACAGCTCCGACCAAAGAAGATGAAAAGGATAAAATCAGAAGGTTTATCCTTTACCATATAATCAATGGTACTTCAGTGGCTGCCGACGGCAAAAAATCTGACAAGTACATCACGCTTCTTCAAAATGAGAAGGGAGACAACTTATTAGTCGAAGTTGCCAATACAACCGCAAGCACTATAGTTGCCGATAGAGTTGGTGATGTTGCTACTGTGGATAAAGCGGTGAGCAATAATCTTTCAAACCGTACCCTTATTCATTCAATTAACAGTTTCCTGAAATACTAAACCTTATCACATAATAGAATTTGTATGAAAAGATTTCTATTCAAGAGTATTTGCTTCATTATGTTGGTTGCCTCTGTGAGTACGGTTGCAAATGCCCAGGCCCCCCAATTTGTAACGCTAAGGGGTAAGGTTATCGATAAGAAAGATAAACTTCCTGTTATTGGTGCATCTGTTGTTGAACTAAATAAAGACAAGCGTACGGTTACAGGCGTATCAACAGATATTGATGGTAATTTTGCCATTCGTATTTCTAATACCAAAAATCAGATTCAAGTCTCCTACCTGGGGTATAAAACCTATTTATCGGGCGCAGTCAATGAGCGTAACTTTATTAATGTGTCTTTAGAATCAAGTAGCAATGAACTTACCGAGGTTGCTATTACTGCCAGGAGAACCGTTAATACCGGTAGTGGCTTGAATATCGATGAACGTAATTCCACCATTGCATCAACAACTGTAAACGCTAAAGACCTTGAAGAGTTAGCTGTTTCATCAATTGACCAAGCCTTACAGGGCCGTATGCCTGGGGTGGATTTTGGTACAACATCCGGCGACCCAGGTGCGGGAATGTCGATCCGTATTCGTGGTACTTCTTCTATTAGTGGTTCAGCCCAGCCTTTAATTGTATTAGACGGGATGCCTTATGAAACGGAAATTCCAGCCGACTTTAATTTCGGTGCTGCCGATGAGCAAGGATATGCCCAGTTGTTAAATATTGCCCCAACTGATATTAAGGAAATTACGGTACTTAAAGATGCCGCTTCTACCGCTGTTTGGGGAGCAAGGGCAGCCAATGGGGTACTGATAATTACGACGAAACGTGGAACATTTGGCAAGCCTCAGTTAACCTATAATTTTAAAGGTACAACTTCAAAGCAGCCAGATCCTATCCCTTTATTAAATGGGGACCAGTATTCAGTACTAATTCCTGAAGCCTTTATGAACAGCCTTGGGGTGCCGCTTGATTTTCTTGGGAACAATGGCCAAAACAAGGCATTTCAATATGACCCGTCAGACCCTTATTACTATTATAACTACAGCAATAATACAAATTGGGTTAACCTGATTACTCAAAGAGGATTTTCGCATGATAATAATATTTCAGTAAGTGGTGGAGGCGAAAAGGCAAGGTATTACGCATCTGTTGGTTACTTAGGCACAAAAGGTACAACCTTAGGAACAGATTTAAGCCGTATTACTACTAAAATAAACCTTGACTATAACGTATCCAGCAGGCTACGTTTCAGAACAGATTTAACCTATACACACGTTGATAATAACCTAAGTTATACCGATGAGTTGCGGGGCGTTGCTTTAAATAAGATGCCTAACATGTCGCCTTTCGAGTATGATGCTTATGGGAATAATACCGGTGTGTATTTTTCGCCTGAATCAAATATACAAGGAAGGCTAACTCTGAATGGTGATGGTGTTAGGGGCACCTACAACCCTTTGGCGATGGCTAGTGAAGGTTTGTATCACTCGGTAGGTGACAGGATTACGCCTAAGTTTAATTTACAATACGACATCATCCCTAACACCTTATTGGCAACTGCCGATATTCAGTTTGATATCAATAATACCAAGGTTAACAAGTTTTTACCGCAGATAGCAACCGGAAGGCCAGCTTATGAAACAGCAGTGAACCGGGCATCTGGTACAGACATTGATTCATACAATATTGCGTCCAAGATCAACTTTATCTATACTCCCAAATTAGGAGACAAGCATACCTTGCAAAATCTGCTATCTTTTCAATCATCAGATAATAGAAACGCAGCATTTAGCGCCTTAACTTCTAACACTGCGTCTTCTTTCTTCCAGGATAGTTCAAACCCTTCTGTTACTGGCGCTTCTGGATTAAAGCTTGATGCTAAGGACGGCCAATCAAGGAATGTTGCAGCCTTATTGCAAACTCAGTACTCATTTCTGGACCGGTACATCATCGCGGTGAATGCACGTGTTGATGGTAACTCAAAATTTGCCCCTGAAAATCGTTTTGGAGTTTTCCCTGGTATCTCTACCCGCTGGAGAGTATCGGGCGAGCCTTTTATGAAGAATTTTGATTTCATTGATGACCTCAGTTTCCGTGCTAGCTATGGTGCTTCTGGAAATGCTCCGGGAAGTAACTACGCCTATTTCAGTGCCTATCAGCCATTCGATTGGTCGTATGCAGGAAAGCCAGCAATTTACCCTGCTAACATGGCTTTATCTAAGCTGAAATGGGAAACAGTGGTTGGAAAAAACCTGGGTTTAAACTTATGGCTGTTCAAGAACAAAATTAAAATCGACGCTGAAATTTATCAGAACACTACCAAAGACATGTTCTATAAAGACCTTAAGATCTCCACTTTAACAGGTTTCGAAAAGGTGAACATGAACATTGGTACCATGGATAATAATGGCTGGGAAATCGGGGTAAACACTATCCCGGTAAAAACCAAAAAATTAATCATTGGCTTCGATTTCAACATTGCCCGTAACAGCAACAGCATGCGCTCCGTGTCTGAGTTCTACCCGCGCGAAAGTGTTGCCGGCGTGCCTAAACAAGGGGAGTACAAATCGTACCTGATTATGGGCAATCCGTTCGGCTCATATTATGGCTTTAAATTCAAAGGAGTTTACAAAGACAAAGATGCAACCATTGCAAAAGATGCAGAGGGACAGCCAATTATCGGCCCTAACGGACAGACCATCTATATGCGTTACAACTACCCTAATGTTGACTACGTTTTCCAACCTGGAGATGCCGTTTATGAGGATATCAACAAAGATGGTAACATCGATTATATGGACATGGTTTACCTGGGCAACGGTATCCCCAAAATTACAGGAGGTTTCGGCCCGCGAATTACCTTTAAAGGCAACTTAACGCTTCAGGCATTTTTCAGCTACCGTTACGACTATGAAATTGTAAACCTTGCAAAAATGCGGACCAGCAATATGTATGGTGTTGATAATCAAAGCACCGCAGTGCTAAGAAGATGGCGTAATCCTGGTGATGTTACCGATATGCCAAGGGCATTACTGGGAGATGGCTTCAACTGGCTAGCCTCTGACAGGTATGTTGAGGATGCTTCCTTCATCAGGCTAAGCTCTGTTACCTGCCGCTATAACCTAAGCAAAAACTTACTAAATAAAATTAAGCTTAAAAGCGGAAGCGTTTGGTTAACTGGCCAAAACTTAAATACATGGACAAGCTATACCGGCCAAAACCCGGATATATCCAGTATCGGTAGCAGCAATCCATTTAGCTATCCGCAGGATAAATCACTTACGCCTCCATCTATAACGTACACTTTTGGTTTAACTGCTGGCTTTTAGTTCTGATATCTATGTCGATGTTTAAAAAATTACCATATAAGCTTTTTGCGGTTGTGCTAATCGCGATAAGTATTTTTTCTTCCTCTTGCAACAAATGGCTCGAACTGCAACCTCAGGATGGATTGATTCAGGAAGAATACTGGAAAACCAGGGAACAGTTGGATGCTGCAGTAATGGGATGCTATGCTTCTTTATTGGGCGGTTCCTCTATGCCTTTGGCGAAGTATCTGTTTATCTGGGGAGAACTACGTGGCGATATGGTTCGCCCGGTTTTTGAGCCTGAATCTGAAGATGATGAAGCCCTGTTGGGGACATTAATTCGTGATGAGTTGAATATGATCCGTTCAGACATTTCATCAACCAATACGCTTACTAACTGGGAAGCGGTTTATAAAACCATCAATTACTGTAATACCGTTATCAAGTTTGGCCCACAGGTTTTAGAAACCGATAAAACGATGGACCAGCCAGAACTGAATACATACCTTGCAGAAGCGCATGGCTTACGTGGCTTAATGTATTTCTACCTATTACGCAGCTTTGGCGATGTACCGCTTAAAATCGAGCCAACCAATACAGACGCCCAAGTGGTGCAGATGGCCAAGAATACTAAAGAGCAAGTTTATGCCCAGGTGATTAGTGATTTGAAGTTTGCCTCAGAAAACGCGGTAAGCACTTATCGAAACTTAACCGAAGACAAAGGCCGGATCAATAAATACACAGCTTATACCATTTTGGCTGACGCTTATTTATGGAATGAAGAGTATGCCAAGTGTTTAGAAGCTTGCCAGAAAGTAATTGATTCTAAAAAATATCAGTTATTTCCAGCCGGAACCTTGCGCTCAGAGTGGTATCAAAGCGTGTACTTTAATGGTAATTCTGTAGAAGGGATTTTTGAGTTTCAGTTTGATAACCAGAAGCTTAATCCATTCTACAATATGTTTCTTACAGAGTTTAAAGCAGCCGATTGGATTCCGAATGGCGGCTTGTACGGGGTTGACGTGCAGGATCCTTTCAATGTAGACATTCGTGGTAATTTCACTTCAATGCTCGAATCAAATGGGGCAATCTACAAATACAACGGAGGGCGTACCACTGCCACCTCATATGCTCACTGGTTTGCTTACCGCTATGCAGATGTATTGTTAATGAAAGCCGAAGCCCTAACCTGGTTAAGCCCTGGCGATGCGGCCAATGGTACAGAAGCCATCAATATTGTAAACGATATCCGCCTAAAAAGGCATGCATTAAACGTTGTTGATGGAAAAACTATAGAGGCACCAGAGCCAACTGAAACTGCAGATGTTTCAATGTACATCCTCGATGAACGGGCTCGTGAATTTGCTTTTGAAGGAAAACGCTGGTATGATATCCTGCGCCATGCAAAACGCAATAACTATGCTAACGAAAAAATCTTGCTGGATGTAGTTACATCAAGTGCCCCTCCTGCAAAACAGCAAACTGTAATTAATAAGTATAAAGATCACCGTAGCCACTACTTCCCAATTTATACTTACGAATTGCAAACCAATAAAGCACTAGTTCAAAATTCATTCTATCAATAATACTAACCGCAAAATTATGAATAGGATACTAACTCAAACTCGTTTAGTTGCCCTGATAGCAGGCTTCTTTATGATATGCCTTTTAGGGTGTAAAAAAGATTCGGTGGTAGTAAGTACCACAAATGCCGTAAACATGACAGATTATTTCAAGAATAATCCGGAGTCGTTTTCAGAGTTAAGTAAGATTCTCAAGCTAACAGGAACGGCGTCTTTTCTAAATGCTTATGGAACTTACACCATATTTGCTCCCACCAATGACGCTATTAAAAATTACCTGCAGGCACAGGGAAAAGCTGCGGTGGAAGATCTTAGTGTTGACGAATTAAAAAGCCTGTTAAAATTTCACTTGCTTGAGGATTCCATCCGGACATCAAAATTTACCGATGGAAAATTGAGTGATTTAACCATGTATGGGCAATATCTTACAACCGGGGCAATTAACGTTGCAGGTATTACTAAAATCACGGTAAACCGCCAGGCAAACATTGTTACTCCGGATATTCGTGTAGGAAATGGAATTATTCATGCAATAGATCACGTATTGATTCCTGCAAGCCAAACAGTTGCACAAATAGTAGAAAGCAATCCGAAATACAGCATTTTTACAGAAGCTTTGAAAGCGACTGGCTGGTACGATGCTTTAAACATACTACCGGCAAATAATACCAATGAAAAACAGGCTTGGACAACCGTTATTGCAGAGTCTAACCAGGCATTGCTAGACTCTGGTATTCACAGTTATGCAGAATTAAAAGCCCGGTTTTCTAACACTGGCAATCCAACTTTAGCTACCGATAGCTTAAATCTGTACGTGGCTTATCACGTATTGTCAGAAGCCAAATACCTGGCAGATATTATCCAGTCTGGCGCTCATACTACGCTAGCTCCTCAACAGGTTTTAACAGCAAAGCTTGACGGAGAAACGGTATTAATAAATGATGATGAGTATAACGGAAAGCATGAGCCTGGTTTTGAATTAATCAGGGCCGGAAGTGATTTGTCTGCAACCAATGGTGTTGTTCACGATGCCGCTACCCATTTTAAAATAAAACTGCGCTTGCCTTATAAGGTAGATTTTGATGTGGCATCTGTATTGGGCTTGCCTAGCAGTATCTATAAAAAAGCAACCTATACCTATACTAAAGACGAATCTATGGGGCTGGCTAACGTTAAATTATCAACTGCTACTGACAAGCTTATTTACAGGTACGGCACGGGGCAGAGTACATCCAAAACTTCTTATAACATGGATGTATTGATTGTCCCTATGGGTACTTCCGGTAAGCCAGAGTGGGTTGAATTCAGAACGCCGATGCTTATCACAGGACGTTATAAAGTATGGGTTGGATATTACGTACAGGCAGAATCGAGCAGTAATGGCGGTACTTTCTGTGAAATTCAAACCTTAATGGGGCACGAAAGTTCTGATGAGCGTAAGCCCTTGTCTAATGCCCGCACATTAAACTTCGTTACCAAGCGCCCGGGCATGGCCGCCGACGTAGAGGAAGCCATTGGTTGGAAAACATATATGGAAAATACTTCCGGATCTCAGTCATCCAGAATGGTGGGTATCATCGACATTGAGCAAACTGGAAAATATTGGATCCGCTTCAAAGCAATTAATGGTAGCCAGAATACAAATAATATCGACCTGATTCAGTTCATTCCGATTAATATGGATCAGCAGTATCCTAAGTTTAAACCAGACAATACACCAATTCCGAGGCCTTAAGCCTGAAACCATCTCAAAAGGCCTGGAATTGTCAGACTGAGTTTTTCATTTTTTTGCAAACACTCAAAGCGTAAATGACAGAGCTAAGATGGTTTCTCGCAGAGGCGCAGAGGAGGCGCAAAGACGCATACCATTGCGGCTTCGCGAAAAACTTTGCGTCTTTGCCCGATTCAAAGACAAGCTCATACTTAAAATTATAGATCCTATTCATTGCCTAACAAATGATCAATTTTACAAATAGATATCTTGTCCTGTTATTCTTCATTACATGTACCGCCTTTATGGGGGCGTGTAAAAAGGAGAACTGGAATCAGCACAACGAACTTATTAGCCAGTCCCTGGACAGAAACTTGCTGCAGGAAATCAACTCGAATCCTGAGCTAAGTACTTTTAGTGAGTTCTTAAAACAAACAGGCTACGCTGATACGCTTCAGCAATCCAAGCCTTATACAGTTTGGGCACCCTCAAACAAAGCGCTGGAAAGCTTGGATCAGGCCGTTGTAAACAATCCCGAAAAGCTTAAAAAATTCGTAAGCTATCACATTTCACGCCAGTCGTATTTTACAACCATGCCACAAGGCTCGCTTAAAATCAAAACTTTAAGTGGCAAGAGCATTACATTCACCAGTACTAAGTTCGAAGAGGCAAGCATCACATCAGCCAATTCTTATGTGACCAACGGTGTGCTCCATGTTGTTAATCAGGCGATTGAACCCAAACTCAACGCCGCAGAATACATGTTAAGCCTAAATCAGGCCTCGAAACAAAGTTCATTTATTCAGGCGCTTTTCCATACCGAAATGGATACCTCAAAGGCAGTTAAGCTGTATAATGACCCGATTACCAGGAAACCTGTTTACCAGGACGGAACCACCTTTGCTGTAACTAGAAACCACTTCTATCAAAAGGTAAGCGATATTACAAGCGAAGATAGCCTGTGTACCTATTTAATTTTAACAGATGCGGCATACGAAGCCGAAAAGGATAAACTAAGGCAATATTACAATACTGGTGTAGACGCTTCTACAGATACGGCCACACAATGGAGCATTATAAGAGACCTGGTATTTAGCGACGTCTATTCTGTTGACGATTTTGCTAGCCCGGTTACTGCAATTAGTGGCGTGAAAATAAGGGTTAACAAAAACGATATTGTAGAAACCCGCCAATTAAGCAATGGCGTAGCCTATGTTGTTAATAAGATCGACTATGATTTAATGGAAAATAAGATTCCTACTGTTACCATTCAGGGGGAATTTGTTGATTCGCTGCGGGTGCCGTCTTCAGCAACAGCTAAGATTAAGAGAACCCCTTCGGGCGAGCTATATGCAGATGTTCAGGCAACCAGTATAACTTCTTCGCCAGACCCGCTTTATTATTTCCGCTACAAAACCACAGTAAACTCGGTAAAATATAAAGTATACTGGAGGGCAATCAACGATATCTATACTTCCAACATTAACATGAAGGTTGACTTCGGACTAACTTCCTTTTATCCAAAGGCAGCCCAAACACCGCTTGCTACCACTGGATATAAGAGCGTTGCTCCGGTGGCCAATAACCCGGCCGCCTATCAGGATGCTTTGGTGGGAGAGTATGATAGTGCAGTCCACGGAACCCTTTACGCATTTCTGGTGAGTTCATTAGGAGCAACCAGCGCCGCCCCGACTGCCCTTACCCTTGATTATATAAAATTAGTACCCGTAAACTAACGCTTATTTACCTTTATGCAATTATTTACAAAGTCGTTTAAGAGACTCTTTTTACCTGCATTAGTTGTTGCGGTTTCAGCTTCAGAGCTTGCAGCACAACAGGCAGACTCAATACAAGTAAACACCTCAGTTGATAAGGTAAACCCAAATCAGTTAAGAGTGAGCGGTACTGTAAAAGACGCCCGCACGGGCAAGCCCATTCCCGGGGTAAGTGTTAGTGTAAGTAACTACGCAGCAGCCTTGTCAGATGATAAAGGGATGTTTAGAATATCTATTCCTAATCTTAATGCTTTGGTGCTCGTATCAGCACAGGGCTATCAGGGCAAGCAAGTATCCTTAAAGGGAAGTAAGAAAGTCGAAATCAGCCTATTTGAAGATTCTTATTCTTCAGTTTATGATGTGGCGCAACTGCCTTATGGCGACAAACCACTTAGCCAAACGGTGTTTTCGGTAGCAAGTATTAATACCGAAGGCAGCTGGAACCGGGCAAATGAAACTGCAGATTCTTACTTGCAGGGAAACGTGGCTGGCTTAAATGCTACCCGCCGTTCGGGCACTCCGGGTATTGGCGCAGATCTGTTAATCAGAGGTTATAATTCTCTGTATGCAACAGCTCAGCCGCTGGTAGTAGTAGACGGGATGATTTACGACCTAAATACCTACGCCAACTCGCTAATTTCTGGCCACAGGACTAACCACCTTGCCAATGTCGATTTAAAAGATATTGATAACATCACAGTTATTAAAGACGGAACCTCTTTATATGGCACCAGGGGAGCAAACGGCGTAATTTTAATAACAACAGGCAGGGCTAAAGGAGAAGCTACAAGATTGGATTTTGGGGCTTATGGAGGATTTAATTCAAAGGTGGAAAACCTTCCGGTAATGGGAGCCGACAAATACCGAATCTATTTAGCCGATTTACTCAAAAGTTCCGGCTCTAGCGATGCGCAAATTGGTAGTATGCCATTTATGAATGAAGGAAGTTATCCGGCTTATTCAAGAACAACCAACTGGCAGGATGAAGTAATCAATGGCGGTTACAGCAAAAATTATTATTTAAAGGTTTCAGGAGGTGATAATATTGCCACTTACGCCTTAAGCATGGGCTATCTGGATAATGATGGGCTAACAAAAAATACCAATTTAACAAGGTATCAAACCCGGTTCAATGCTAACCTTAATTTATCACAGAAATTAAAAGCAACAGCTAACCTTGCTTTTTCTCGGGCAGAGCAAAATCTTCGCGACCAAGGCCGGTCTTTTGATACCAACCCATTATACCTTGGTTTAATAAAGGCGCCTTTCTTGTATCCTTACGAGATTCCAGCCTTGGGTAAAGTATCTCCAAACCTCGCAGGCGTGGATGATTTTTCGATGAGTAATCCGTTTTCAGCGGTTGAAAAAGCATTAGCCTTAGACAGGAATTATCGCTTTGTTGGGTCCGTTGGTTTTGACTATGCCTTTAACAAGAAATTTAACTTGCAGTCGGTTGTAGGCATTACGTACGATAAAATTCGCGAGAATACATTAAGGCCTAAATTGGGAGTTGTTTCCGAGGTGCTCAATACCGCTGTGGGCGAAAATAAGCCAGGAGCTAATGTTGTACGCTATTTCTCCGTTTATACCGATACATGGGCATCATACAAGCACTCATTTAACACCAACCATAGCTTAAAAGCTAATTTGGGTTTCAGGTTTAACAGCAGCAAAAGCGAGTCGGACTACGGAATTGGCTACAACACCGCGAGTGACGAATTTGTAACTCTTGGAGGTGTGGAGAGCACCCTCAGAATTGTAGGTGGAGGTATCGGCCAATGGAACTGGCTTAATACCTATGCCAACGTAGATTACAATGCTTATAACAAATACTTTTTGTCTTTCAATGTAGCTGCCGATGCTTCCTCACGTTTCGGAACCGATGCAGGCTCCTTGTCTGTTGGCGGAACAAACATTGCCCTTCTTCCAGCTATTGGCGGGGCTTGGTTAATCTCTTCTGAGAATTTCATGAAGGGGCAAAAGGCTATCGAAACTTTAAAGTTACGTGCAAGCTACGGCATTTCAGGAAACGAGGATATTGGCAACTATGGGTCTAAAAAGTACTACGTTTCTCAGGGCTTTTTAAACAGGCAGGGCTTGGTACGAGGCAATATTGGCAACTCATCCCTGAAATGGGAAACTGTGAAAAAAGCGAATATAGGCCTGGATGCGGCGCTATACAATGAGCGTATCAACCTAAGTATCGATGTATACAATACCAACATTTCTGATATGCTTGTTTACGAGCCAACCGGTAGCCTCTCGGGTTTCCCTTACGCTCTTACCAACAGCGGAAGTATGCAGAATACAGGGCTGGAGATTGCGGTAAATACCAGGATCATCAATAACGAAAAATTGGTTTGGGGTATGGGCTTTAACCTGGGCACCTACAAAAACAAGATAAAAAGCCTACCTGCCGGGATACCCCTTAACAGCTATGCCGGTGCAACTTACTTAATGAGAGAAGGAAGAGCTGCAAACCTGTTCTACGGTTATAAAACCAACGGCGTTTATACGTCTGCCGCAGAAGCTAACGCCAGTGGATTAATGAACAAATTATCAAACGGCTCTTTAGTACCATTCCAGGGTGGCGACGTTCGATTTGTCAACACCAATGGCGATGCTGTTATCGATAAAAATGACATGCAGGTAATTGGAAACCCCAATCCTGATTTTGTTGGAGGTTTAAGCAACAGGCTGGCTTATAAAAGGTGGTCTTTGGATGCCTTGTTTACATTTAGCGTTGGAAACGACATTTATAATGCAACCCGCGCCAGCCTTGAGTCTATGAGTGGTTATGAAAACCAAACTCTTGCAGTATTAAACAGGTGGAGGACTGATGGCCAGGTTACCAATATACCAAGGGCAGTATGGGGAGATCCTGCTGAAAATGCGCGTTTTTCTGACCGCTGGATTGAAGATGGATCTTACTTCAAGCTTAGAACGGTTTCTTTAAGCTATGATGTGCCTTTTAAAGCAGCATTTATGAAATACGCTACTGTTTATGCAACCGCCAATAATGTATTTACGGTAACTAAATACCTGGGATACGATCCTGAATTCAGCTCTCAGGGAAGCATTTTTGCGCGCGGAGTTGATACCGGTTTAGAACCTATTTACAAATCGGTACAATTAGGAGTTCGCATTGGATTATAATTGAAATAACATTACCAAACTATATATGAAGAAGAATTTATCCGGTTTATTTAAGGCAGCACTTCCGGTAATGGTATGCGCAAGCGTGTTATCTGCTTGCCAAAAAACATTTGACTTACAACCCAAAGAGGTTCTGGTGACAGAACAGGTTTATCAAAATATTTATGATGCAGATGCCGCAGTTTTAGGGATCTATGGGCAATTTATGAAACTGGCGGGTCGCTACGTAATATTAAACGAATTACGTGGCGACTTACTTGACGTAACCCCTAAATCTGATGCTTATTTACGGGAGATCAGTCTTAATAAAGCTGGCTCTGATAATCCGTATGCTGACCCGGCTCCATTTTACGAAGTAATTTTAAACTGTAATGATGCTTTAAAAAACTTCGAAATCATGCGTCAGAAAAAACTTCTGGATGAAACTCAATTTTATCAGCGTTATACAGATGTCTTTTTTGTGAGGGCATGGCTCTACCTGCAGCTTGGGATACATTTCGGACAGGTGCCTTATGTAACTGAAGATATTGCAGATATAAGCGTGTTGAAAGACCAGGCTAAATTCCCGAGGCTATCTTTTAATAACTTGTTGGATAAATTAATAGCTGATGCGGTGTCTATACCTAAAGAATATCTTGGACAGAACACTTCTTTGGTTAGCCCAACTCTTTTGGTGCCAATGGAGCCCTACCTCCTTAAAGACGGTGTGTTTAAATTTTTCATTCACAGAAGGTCATTGCTAGGCGATTTGCACCTATGGAAGGGGAATTATTTACAAGCGGCTAAGTACTACAAGGATGTAATGGAAACTGGCTCGAGCCTTACTACAACCACTAATTATCAGATCGATATTTATGATACTTACCGTATTACTAATGATAATAGTGGTAGAAATACTCTATTAACAAACGGTACGGTTAATCCATGGCGCAATATCTTCTCAAATGCGTTGGAAGAGACAGAAACCAATCGCGAGAGAATGTGGACCCTTCCGTTTTCTGAAACATTCGGGCCCGTAAATCCATTTTTAGACCTTTTCTCTATATCCAAAAGTTATGTGCTGAAACCATCTGACGTTGCTCGTGCAAATTGGGCAAATCAGGTGCGGACTGATGGCGGCTTAACTGATAGGCGTGGGCTGGAAAGCTCTTATCGCTTAGTTAACGGACAGCCGGAAGTTTTAAAATATGTTTCTAACTACGACCCTCTACAGCCTTTCAAGACAAGCGGTATCTGGATGCTTTATCGCGCAGCCACACTGCATTTGCGCTTCGCAGAAGCCGCCAACCGCGAGGGGCGAAGCAAGCTTGCCAGTGTACTAATTAATGATGGCTTGTATACCGGATTCGGAAATAAAGTAGCTACTTATAACGGAGTAACTGATTCTTATCCATTTGATTTCGACCCAACTAAAGGTACAAGGAATGGCGTTTGGTATCGTAGTATCGGTATCAGGGGCAGGGCCTTAAACCAAAACGTAATCGTCGATTCAACGAGGTCTTTCGATATGGCCGTTAATCCAAGGATAGTAAAAGACCCGGTTTTATTAACACAAGATACCGAAGACCTAATCCTTAACGAAGCTGCTTTGGAAACAGCGTTTGAAGGTTATCGTTGGCCTGATTTATTACGTATCGCTTTGCGAAGAGAAAAAGATAAAGCTGGCGAAGGAGTTAAATACCTAAACGCAAAACTAGCTGCTAAAACAGGGAACCCTGCCACATTCAGCACGGTTGAAGACTTTTATTTGCCTTTTAGGTAAAAGTAATTCCAAAATTAGTGATTTAAAGGAGGTGATGTTTTCATCTCCTTTTTTATGGCTTCAATGTAATGGTTAGAGCTCTTTTTTCTAAATAGTGTGCTAAATGTGGCTAAAGCAGCTTAAATTCCGTTGGCTGAAGCACAACGGCAATAAAAACCACAATCAACAGCTATTTAGTTCAGCTTTTTGAATGTCAAATCCATTGCAGCCAAAGTTCCGTTGGCTGAAGCACAACGGCAATAAAAACCATCAATCGGCGCTTATTAAGGCTAAGCTCCTTGCAAGTCATATCTATTGCCGTCAGTTTCAACTGACGGAATAAGGCAATGTGTATAATGGCTTTAGCCACATTTAGCCTGTGGTGATAAATTTAACTTGTATTTAAAATTTGATAATTCTACTTTGGTTTCTCAAACTAAAAATTATCACATTATGAGTTGGGTTAGAATCTGGGTACATCTTGTTTTCAGTACTAAAAACCGCGAGCCTTATTTAAGGAATGAAGGAGTAAGATTTAAAGTATTTCAGCACATTAAGCACAATGCTAAAGAAAAAAAGATATGGCTTGATTGTGTAAATGGATATGAGGAACATGCACATTGTCTACTTGCACTATCAAAAGATCAAAGCCTTTCAAAAGTAGTGCAGCAAATAAAGGGCGAATCATCATTTTGGCTTAATAATACCAATCCCATCAGTGATCACTTCGAATGGCAGGACGATTATTGGGCTGTAGGGGTAAGCGAAAGTCATTTGGCTGCTGTAAGAGCCTATATTCATTCACAGAAAGAGCATCATAGCAAGAAAACTTTCTCAGAAGAGATTGATGATTTTATGAAGAAATATGGCTGGGAAAAATGCAAAAGTTAACTTTTAGTTTAGTCTTATGTGACTAAAGCCCCAGTTTGTTGTCAAAAAAAACCGTTGGCTGAAGCACAACGGCAATAAAACCACAATCAGGCTTATTCAAGCTAAGCTTCATGAAAGTCATATCCATTGCCTGCTAAAATCCGTTGGCTGAAGCACAACGGCCATAAAAACCACAATCAACAGCTTACTTAGGTTAAGCACCATGTAAGTCATATCTATTGCCGTCAGTTTCAACTGACGGAATAAAGCCCATTTGAAAACCTTATCAAGCATTTCCTCAATTTAAATCAGGATACCGCAGGACACATTCTCCCCCCAAAAAACCTAGCTTAGCCATTCAAAACTCGGCCAATAAAACAGCACACACATATTAACCAGGCAAGAGTTTAATAATTATGCTTTAAGTTTTTAGGGAAACCAATTCTCTAAACTATTTCTGGCTAATTATAGGGGAGATGCTTTGTTTAAGGCACTATAGATAAAACTAATTATAGCCAATCGAATGTTGAAAATTTCAATAAAAACCGCTGTTAATGCCTCAAGAGGCTTATTGATATGCGGATTAACATTAGCTGCATTCTCTGCCAATGCGCAGTATACTACCTTAAAAGGAAACGATGTAACAACACCTTTACACTTATTAAAGCCAGAGTATCCCACACCTTACGGTGAAACAAAACCTGCAGATATTAAAATAGTTCTCGATAGGGTGTTTAACTATCTGGATGCAAATACGCCCGCCCAGCTTGTTGATAAAACATCTGGCGCAGCCACAACTGATTATAAGAAAGTTAATGCCAATACAATATTTAAGCAGGGCGATTTCCGCCTGCTAAGCTACGAGTGGGGCGTAACGTACACCGGAATGCTTGAGGCAGGAGCAGCCACCGGAGATAAAAAATACACCGACTATGCTGTAAAGCGCGTCAACTTTGTGGCCGATGCGGTTGCTGCCTATAAGGATGTGATGAAAAAGAATCCCGAGGTAAAAACTCCGGTAAGTTCATTGATGAATCCGCATGCATTAGATGATGGTGGGGCGATCACGGCATCATTCATAAAAACCTTAAGAACCGGCCAGCTAAAGGCTGATGTTCGTCCGGTGATTGACAATTTCATAAACTACATCATGAATAAGGAGTTCCGTTTAAGTGATGGAACTTTAGCGCGTAACCGACCTCAACCCAATACCCTATGGTTGGATGATTTATATATGAGTCTTCCTGCTTTAGCGCAAATGGGCGTTTTAACTGGCGATAAAAAATACTTTGACGAAGCCGTTAAACAATACCAGCTTTTCGCAAAGCGGATGTTCAATAACGAGCGTGGCTTGTACATGCACGGCTGGGTTCAGGACATGGAGCCACATCCGCAGTTTCATTGGGCAAGGGCAAATGGCTGGGCTTTGATGACTAAGGTAGAGCTTTTAGATGCTCTGCCAGAAAATCACGCAGGCAGGGCCGAGATACTTGAAATGTTGAAGAAACATGTAGCCGGATTAGCTGCTCGTCAAAATGGAACGGGTTTCTGGCATCAGTTACTCGATAGAAATGATACTTATTTAGAAACTTCCGCTACTGCGATTTATGCGTACTGCATTGCCCGCGCAATAAACAAAGGCTGGCTGGAAGCCAAAGCCTATGGCCCAATGGCGCTGTTAGCCTGGAGCGCCGTAGGCACCAAAGTAAACGCAAAAGGACAGGTTGAAGGAACATGCGTGGGTACCGGAATGGGCTTCGATCCTGCATTTTATTACTATCGCCCTGTAAACAATTTCGCTGCACATGGTTATGGCCCGGTTTTACTTGCGGGTGCCGAAGTGTACCGAATGCTGGATAAACATCCTTTCGCAATTAACGATAGTTCAGTACAGATAACGAAGTAAGAGAAGGTTGAAGTAGGAGGCCGGAGGCCTGATGTCGGAAGTCTGATGTCAGAGGCAGGAAGTCTGATGTCAGAAACCTGATACCTCATACCCGACACCTCATACCTGAAACCAATTAACAGTTCAATAAAAAATGACAAAAACGGGGACATTTCTAGCCGTGGCTGCTTGTTTAGCCACAATTTCATTAAAAGCACAAACATCTTTCAAATTTGATTTTGGTTCAGGAGCGATAAAAAAAGGTTATACCCAAATTCTGCCAGAATCAGTTTATTCTAAGGAAAAGGGCTATGGGTTTCTGCAAGGGGCAAGCTTAACAGCTGCAAGTCATGGCAAGGATGCTCTTAAAGGTGATTTTGTTACCAGCGACAAACCATTTTATTTCACGGTAGATATCCCTGAAGGAGATTACGATGTGAAAGTGATTTTGGGGGATGCAATAGGAGAATCTGAGCAAACAGTGCGTGCCGAATGCCGTAGGGCCATGATTTATCGGGAAACTACAGCCAAAGGAGAAATCAAGGAGAAAACCTTTACTGTGCATGTCCGCAGGCCTGGAATAGCAGGCACAAACGAAAAAGTAACTTTAAAGCCCCGCGAGTTTGGATATTTTCATTGGGATAATCAGCTAACGCTGGAATTTAATGGCGCCAGTCCGAAAGTATGTGCCGTGGAAATTAAGAAAGCCGAAAAGCCTATCAGGGTTTTCCTTGCTGGAAACTCAACGGTGGTAGACCAGGCTTCTGAGCCATTTGCTGCATGGGGGCAAATGATTCCTGCATTCTTTGCACCTGGAAAAGTATCTGTTGCAAATTATGCTGAATCTGGCGAGACGTTAAGTAATTTCTTGGCTGGAAAACGCCTTAAGAAAATCCTTAGCCAAATGCGAAAAGGCGATTATCTCTTTATCGAATTTGGGCACAACGACCAAAAACAAAAAGGCGAAGGCATAGGTGCATTTACCAGCTATAAAAGAGATTTAAAATACTTCATTGCTGAGGCAAGGAAAAAAGGAGGGATTCCGGTTATTGTAACATCCATTCAGCGACGCAACTTTAACGACGAGGGAAAAATAAATGAAACTTTAGGCGATTATCCTGAAGCTTGCCGCCAAACGGCTAAAGAAGAAAATGTCTCTCTGATCGATTTAAACAAAATGACAAAAGTGATGTACGAAGCATGGGGGCGACAGGAATCTGAAAACGCTTTTGCCCACAACCCGCAGATCGACAATACGCATCCAAACCCATTCGGCGCTTTCGAAATGGCAAAATGTGTAATGAACGGAATTAAAGACGCAAAACTGGGTATAGCTAAATACATCGTCAATTTTGATGGTTTCGATCCCTCAAAGCCTGAATTAATCTCATCGTTCTACTGGCCATTAAGTCCTTCTAAATCTACGGTTAAGCCTGATGGGAATTGAGGTATGGTGTTTAGGAATGACAAAGCATATTAATCAATTTGTCGCGCAAAGCCGCAAAGAGAGCGCAAAGGCACGTTCGCTTTGCACCTTCGCGAAAATTTCAAATCTGCGTCTTGTCATCTCGACGCAAGGAGAGATCCTAAAGCGTTATACTAGTAAGCTAACTAAGATTCCTCCTACCGTCGGAATGACAAAGCGGACTATCCTATTTATCGCGCAAAGCCGCAAAGAGAGCGCAAAGGCACGCTTGCTTTGCGCCTTCGCGAAAAACTTTGCGCCTTTGCGCGAAACAAATAGCCCCCTGATTCTCGCGCTTTTACTATTTAGCTTACAATCCCAAGCCCAAATCCTAAAAAAGCCGATCCCTGATAAATTGATCGTTTTAACCTTCGATGATGCCGTTTTAAGCCACTACACCAACGTCGCTCCCTTGTTGAAAAAGTACAAATTGGGTGGTACCTTCTTCATTGCCGAGTTTTTAAAGCCAACATTCAGCGATAAAAGCCTCTATATGAGCTGGGATCAAATTGGGAAACTGAATAAAATGGGTTTCGAAATTGCCAACCATACTCAGAAACATACCCACGTTAACAAAATGAGTAAGGAGCAATTCATCGAAGAACTAAACTACATAGAAAGCCAGGCTCGTGCGGTAAAGGTTAAGAAAACGATGGTAAGTTTTGCCTATCCCGGTTATGATACCCATCCTTCGGCAATTATTACGCTTAAAGAAAAAGGCTATCAATTTGCCCGGGTTGGCGGAGGGAAAGCTTATGATCCTTTGAAAAATCATCCCTATTTAATCCCGAGTTTCAGCACTTCCGGTAATAACAGCAAACAAATTTACGATGCCTTTGGGCAGGCTCAAGATGGAAAAATTGTGGTGCTTACCATTCATGGAGTGCCGGATGCGGCGCATCCCTGGGTAACAACTCCGCTGAATCTTTTTGAAGAATACCTCAAATTTTTATATGAGAACCATTATAAGGTGATCGCTTTGAGAGACTTGAACAAATACATAAACACACAAAATGCACTAGAAACCATTCAGCCTGATTTTAGTAAGGCGAAATAAAACAGACACATATGAACGCAAAAGGAATTTTAATGGCAGCCTGCTTGGGGGCAATGGCTGCAATGACTGTAAAGGCGCAGCAAAGGCTTGAAACTGGTTCGCAAAAACCAATGCCGAACGAGTGGATTGATGCCAAGACGGGACACAAGGTAGTCAAGCTATCGCGATTAGCCGGGCATAATTCAAGCTTTTACTTTCACAACAACCCTTTTGTGGGAAATAAGATGGTATTTTACAATTCGAAAGACAGCCTTAGCCGGTCAATTTATACGGTTGATTTGGGCTCTTTGCAAACTGAAGAAATAACCAAAGCATCCCGCATGGGCGGTGAAATTGTTAACAACCAAACCGGCGATATTTACTACCAGGTGAAAGACAGCGTTTTTGTGGTGAACATTAACACAAAGCAGCCTCGCTTGGTATATGTTTTTCCTGCTGATTTTAAAGCCACCGTTTCTACGCTAAATGCAGACGGAACCATTCTCGCGGGGCGTTATAGTGATGGAAGTCAGGAGAAAGAAATACTAAAACGGTATCCGCAGAAAAGCCAGTTCTTCAACCGTATTTACGATGCTAAAATTCTGAATACCCTTTTCACCGTCAATTTGAAAACCGGCGAATTAAAGAAAATCCATCAGGAGAAAACCTGGCTCGGGCATGTACAATTTTCGCCAACTGATGCTAATTTATTAATGTTTTGTCAGGAAGGGCCATGGCATAAAGTAGACAGGATTTGGACAATAAACCTTACCAATAATGTTGTTAAAAAGATGCATAGTCGCACAATGGATATGGAAATAGCAGGGCACGAGTTTTTCTCGCCAGATGGCAAAATAATATGGTTCGACCATCAATTGCCGCGTGGCCAAAAGTTTTATTTAACCGGTGTGGATGTAAAAACTGGAGCAGAAAGAAAATACCAGCTAACACGTAATGAGTGGTCTATCCATTTCAATGTTTCGCCGGATCAAAAGCTCTTTGCCGGAGACGGAGGCGATGCCGGGCAAGTCGCCAAAGCCCCTGATGGAAGATGGATTTACCTTTTTCGGCCGGACGTAAATAAGTTTAATTCGGAAAAGCTGGTGGATATGACACATCACTACTATAAACTGGAGCCGAATGTGCATTTTTCGCCCGATGGCAAATGGATCATTTTCAGAGCCAATTTTGAAGGAACAACTCAGATTTACGCAGCAGAAATAGAAAAAGCTAAATAGATGATTTGCAGAATCTAATTGCCGTTGGTTTCAACCAACGGAAGCTTTTAGAATCATAGGAGCTTCATTCACAGAATGATCGTTCCTGCAAAAAAATAGAATTAATTTAGCTGTATAAATACTATAAAATGCCTTTTTTAAGAACTATAATATTGTTTTTCAGCTGTTTGATCTCCATTCAGCTTTTAGCGCAGTCAAATGAAGCTATTTCTGTTTCGCCAAGCAGCAGCGAAGGAGCTTTTCCATTGGTTTCAAGAGGTATTCCAACGTTTATCTACGTTGATGCTACAGATGCCCCGGTGGTAAAAACATCCACTAAAGCATTAGCAAACGATGTAAAATTGGTTACAGACATTAAGCCTTTATTTCCCGAAAAGCTGAACCCTCACTCGGTTATTATTGGTACGCTAGGTAAAAATAAGCTGTTAGATCAATTGATAAAAGCTAAAAAACTGTCAGTTAATCAGGTGAAAGGCAAATGGGAGAGCTTCAGTATAAGCATAGTAGAAAAGCCCTTTCCCAATGTAAAGAAAGCTCTCGTTATTGCAGGAAGCGACCCCCGAGGTACAGCTTTTGGAGTTTTTGAGCTATCGCGCTTAATTGGGGTACATCCGTTTTATTGGTGGGCAGATATTCATCCTGCAAAGCAGAAAGAGATTTACATTTCGGGGAATTTTGTCTCTAAAGCGCCTTCTGTAAAATATCGCGGTATTTTTTTAAATGATGAAGACTGGGGATTGCAACCCTGGGCAGCCAAAACATTCGAACCCGAAACCGGAGATATCGGCCCTAAAACTTATGGCAAAATTTTCGAACTCCTGCTTCGCCTTAAGGCCAACCTCATTTGGCCAGCCATGCATCCAAGCACCAAGGCATTTTACAGCATTCCGGGTAATAAAAAAGTAGCAGAAGAGTATGCAATTGTTGTGGGTTCATCTCATGCCGAGCCTATGCTTAGGAACAATGTAGGCGAATGGGACCATGAAAAAATGGGAGACTTTAACTACCTCACCAATAAGGAAAAAGTTTATAAATATTGGGAAGACAGGGTGAAAGAAAGCAGCACCAATGATGCAATTTATACCATGGGAATGCGTGGAGTACATGATAGTGGCATTGAAGGTGTTAAATCAACTAAAGAAGCTATTCCTCTGGTAGAACAGATTATTGCCGATCAACGTGGTTTGCTTGCCAAATATGTTCGCAAAGATGTTAAATCGATTCCGCAGGCTTTTACAGCGTACAAGGAAGTTCTGGACATTTATGATGGCGGCTTGAAAATCCCTGAAGACGTTACATTGGTTTGGCCAGACGATAACTACGGCTATATACAGCGTTTAAATAATGAGCAAGAAGCCAAGCGCCCTGGTGCTTCCGGCGTGTATTACCATGCCTCATACTGGGGACGCCCGCACGATTATCTCTGGTTAAGCTCTACCCATCCGGCTTTGATTCGGGAAGAGATGGTTAAAGCTTATGATAACAACTCCAATAAAATATGGGTGCTAAATGTGGGTGATATTAAGCCACTGGAATATAATATGCAGATGTTTTTGGATATGGCTTATTCTGCCGAACCTTTTAAAAAGACGGATTATGCCGGGGAGCATCTATTCAATTGGGTGCAAACTATTTTTGGGCAAAGCAAAGCTCCTCAAATCACCAGCATTTTATCCAAATACTATTCTTTAGCTTTTGAACGCCGCCCCGAGTTTATGGGCTGGAGCCAGACCGAGCCGACAACAAAAACTTCGTATTCTGACTATAACCATTTCTATTATGGAGATGAAGCGCAGCGCCGAATCGATGCCTATAACGAGTTAGAAAAGGAGGTAAAAGCCCTTAAGCCGGAAGTAGGGAGTTTGAACGATGATGCCTTTTATCAGTTAGTTTATTATCCGGTTGTTGGAGCTTCCGCGATAAATAAAAAATTCCTTTATCGGGATAAAAGCTATTGGTATGCACAGCAAAACAGGGCCAGTGCTCAAGATTACGCCCGTTGGTCGAAACAGGCTTATGATGATATTGTAAAGGAGACGGCTTATTACAATAATGAGTTGGCTGGTGGCAAATGGAAACACATGATGTCTATGGAGCCAAGAAACCTGCCTGTTTATAAAGAACCAGTTTTGCCATCAACGGAGATCGATAAATCGCAGAAATGGGGACTTGCGCCTGAAGGATGGGAGAAGAGGGATACAGCTACGCTATCCAGAAAGGAAGAGTTCGTGCTACCGGCATTTAATCGCCTAAGCCCCAAAAAGTACTTTATAGATATTTTCCTATCCGATGATTTAACCGTAGAATGGAAAGCCAATCCAAAGGATAAATGGATCACCGTATCCCAGGAATCAGGCACATTAAAGCCAGAAATTGGGAAGAAGGAAGCCAGAATCTGGGTTAGTGTGGATTGGGATAAATTGGCAGATAAAAAGGAAGCCGAATCTAGAATTGTTTTCAGTGGCGAGGGAAGAAGATATGAAGTTGCTGTAAAAGCTGTTTCGCCATCGCTAAATCCAGAGGAAAAAAGCTTTGTAGAAGATAATGGCTATGTATCCATTTTCGCTGCAAATTTTAGCCGGAAGGAGAACAAATCAGCAGATGATTGGCAATTAATGGAAGGCTTGGGCTATGCTGGAAATGCCCTGGTATCCACCCTTGATCAAAATGTCGTTGTTCCCGAGCTCGAAAAGCTAAAAACAGAGGCGTCCTATTTAGAGTATGATTTCTATTCTTTCACGGATGCTAGTCCGGTGATTCATGTTTTTACGCTTCCAACTCATCCCTTAAACAACAAATATCAGATGCGCTACGGTGTATCAATCGATGATGGCCCTGTAGCTATGGCCAATTTTAAAACAGCTGGCCGGAGCACGGAATGGAAGCAAAATGTGTTGAGCAACTCGGCTGTAAAAAAAATCAAGATGGATAACCTGGTACCTGGAAAACACACGTTGAAGATTTACGCCGTAGATCCGGATGTTATTCTGGATAGAATTGTAATTGATTTAGGCGGACTAAAAAAAGCTTACAGCCTGATTCCTGAAACCCGAAATACTACAAAATGAAGATAAGAGTACTACAATTAGCTGTTGTGATGGCTTTGTGCGGTTTGCTGGCTTTACCAGCAGCCTATGCGCAAAAGAAAAAAGGCAAGTTGGCTGACAAGCCCGTGTTTAGCGATCCGGTTTACGATGGAGCCGCCGACCCAATTATAATCTGGAATAAAGCCGAAAAGAAATGGTTTATGTTTTACACCAACCGCAAGGCAAAAGCCGAAGGTTTGGATGGCGTATCCTGGGTGCATGGTACGCGCATTGGTATTGCAGAATCTACTGACGGCGGAACCTGGAAGTATCGCGACACTGCGAATATTAATTACCGCCCAACGGCAGATTATACACATTGGGCACCAGATGTATTTGAAGCCAATGGTTTGTATCACATGCTCTTAACTTATGTGCCAGGCGTGTTTACAGACTGGGGGCATCCGCGTGAAATTTTGCATTTAACCAGCAAAGACCTTTTAAATTGGGATTATAAATCGACGTTGAAACTAGCTTCGGATAGGGTTATCGATGCAAGTGTTTTTCAGTTGCCTGATGGAACCTGGCGCATGTGGTACAATAATGAACGCGATAAAAAATCCATTTACTATGCCGATAGCAAAGACCTTGAAAACTGGGAGCTAAAAGGCAAAGCCGTTGGCGACAGGGGAGGCGAAGGCCCGAAAGTGTTTAAATGGAAGGGTAAATATTGGATGCTGGTAGATAACTGGGCTGGGATGAGTTTGTACTATTCGGATGATTTAACGAAGTGGGTTAAGCAGCCCGACCGTATTCTGGAACTTCCAGGCAAGGGAACAGACGACCAGGCTATCGGCGGCCATGCCGATGTGGTGGTAAGCGGCGAAAGGGCTTACGTTTACTATTTTACGCATCCAGGCAGGATAAGCAAGCCTTTTAAAGACAGCTCTGAAACCCGCCGAAGTGTGATTCAAGTAGCCGAATTGGAATACACAAATGGCTTTATCACCGCCGACCGGGATAAGCCTGTATATGTACAATTACAAAAGCAATCAACCAACTCAAGAAAATAAAAATGAAATTAAAAAGGGGGATTTATGCGTTAGGGCTGTCATTAATGGTAACGGCCACTGCTATAGCCCAAACAACAAAAGAAACTCAATACCTCTCTGGAACTGATGCTAAGAACACCAAAACCTGGGATTTTTGGGCAACCGGCGGCCGTAACAGCGGTTTCTGGACGTCAATTCAAGTGCCTTCGCATTGGGAGCAACAAGGTTTCGGCGGCTATAACTACGGCCGCGATTATGTAACCTACGGAAAAAACTTCCGCTTTGAAGACGAAAAGGGCTTATACAAACATCAGTTCGATGTGCCTGCAAATTGGCAGGGACGGGATATTTACATCGTGTTTGAAGGTTCTATGACTGATACCGAGGTGAAAATCAATGGAAAATCAGCGGGCCCGATCCATCAAGGAGCTTTTTACCTGTTTAAATACAATATTGCTGATAAGCTGAAATTCGGGCAAAAGAATTTGCTGGAAGTTACGGTAAGTAAAATGTCGGCAGATAATTCGGTAAATAATGCAGAACGCCTGGCTGATTACTGGATTTTCGGAGGGATTTTCCGCCCGGTTTATCTGGAAGCGCTTCCTAAAGAAAATATCGACTGGACGGCTATTGATGCCAGAGCCAGTGGCTCCTTTAGCATGAATGTGCATCTGAACAACGATGAGGCAGGCAGGGATATTCTTGCCGAGATTATTGATGCCAAGGGCTCGGTAGTGGGTACTGCAAGCGCTAAAACTTCGGGTACGGACTCTGTAGTCAACCTGAAGACAACCGTTAAAAAGCCTCTGCTGTGGTCGGCGGAAACACCTAATCTTTACAGCGTTAATGTCTACATCAAAAATGCAGGAAATACTATTTATCAAACGTCCGACAAATTCGGTTTCCGCACTATTGAAGTTAGAAAACAGGATGGTATTTACCTGAACGGGGTGAAAATCAAGATGAAAGGCGTTAATCGCCACGTGTTTTGGCCAGAGTATGGGCGGGCAACTTTCCCCGAGGCTGATTTGATCGACGTAAAATTGATCAAAGAAATGAACATGAACGCGGTGCGCTGTTCTCACTATCCTCCTGATAAAAATTTCCTTCGCCTTTGCGATTCCATTGGTATTTATGTTCTGGATGAATTGGCAGGCTGGCAAAAAGCGTATAGTACTAAAGCAGGAACTCCGCTAGTGAAAGAAATGGTTACCCGCGACGTGAATCATCCTTCCATCATTTTTTGGAGTAATGGTAATGAAGGCGGGCATAACAAAGAGCTGGACGACGATTACGGCAAATACGACCTTTCTAAACGTACGGTTATTCATGCACACCATAAGCCAGGAAATGCTATTAATGGCATAGATTGTAACCACTACGAGGATTATTACAGCACACAAAAGATCCTTGCTGATACCAATATTTACATGGTTACTGAGTTTCTGCATGCGCAGGATGACGGGGGAGCTGCATCAGGCTTGTCGGATATGTGGGATTTGCACTGGAATTCTAAAAAAGGAGCAGGTGGCTTCATCTGGGATTTAGCCGACGAAGGCATTATGCGCACCGACCAAAATAATATGCTGGATGTTAACGGCGTAAATGCTCCGGATGGCATTGTAGGCCCGCACCGTGAACATGAGGGAAGTGTTAGTGCTATCCGCGAAATATACTCGCCTGTTAAAATTACTTTAAAGGAATTGCCAGCCAATTTCAAAGGAGAAATTCCTGTTGAAAACCGCTACCATTTTACAAATCTTAATCAATGTACCTTCCAGTGGGAATTGATTAATTTCAATAAAAACGGTGGCTATACTGTTGCCCGAAAGGCTGCGGTAATTGCACCAAATGTTGCTCCGGTTGGCAAGGGAACCTTAAAACTCATTCTTCCTGCTGATTGGAAAACTAACGACGCTTTAGCCCTTACAGCCTTCGACCCATATAAAAATGAGCTATACAGATGGGTTTGGAAAGCTAAAACAAACAGCCAGCTGCTTGAAGGAGTGATGTTAGGCGCTGCAAAGGAAGCCGTAAATGTAACAGACACAGATAGTCTGGTGACTTTAAAAGGAAGTGGTATTTCGGTATCCTTTAATAAGAAAACCGGCAAATTAGCAGCTTTGGCTAATGATTACAGCGCTAAGATTTCTTTTAACAATGGCCCGGTGCTGGTTAGTGGAAATGCGGAATTTACGGGGTTAAAGCATTTTAAAGAAGACGATAATTATGTTGTAGAAGCTTCGTACTCAGGAGATTTAAAGTCGGTACGTTGGAAAATGCAGCCAAACGGCTGGTTAGAAATGAGCTATGAGTATGCCTTAAATGGAAGTTATCCGTTCGCCGGTATCAGCTTTAATTATCCTGAAAACTTTGTACTGGGTGCTAAATGGCTAGGTAAAGGCCCATCGAGGGTATGGAAAAACCGCTTGCAAGGAGTTACTTTGGATGTTTACCAAAACCGCAATAACAACACGCATACCGGAAGTGCACCATGGATCTACCCTGAATTTAAAGGTTATTTCTCTGAGATCGTTTGGATGGAATTTAATACCGTTGAAGGCAAGTTTACGGTAGCTTCACCAGAGAATGATTTGTTTGTAAGGTTGTTTGATTTCTATTCGTTAAGCGGAATTAAGCCACATCCGGACCTTCCCGTTGGCGATATTTCTTTTCTGGATAGAATACCTCCGACCGGAACGAAGCTAGGTTTAAACATTAGCCCCAATGCCCGGGTGCTTGGCCCAAACAGCGAGTTGAACACAATCAACAGCCCTATAAAACGTACTTTATATTTCTATTTTGGCTCACCAAAAACTTCGGAAAACAGGCAGTTTGCCATGCCGAAGGAGAATATTTTGACGGATTAAGAGAACATACTGAATATCAACTTGAAACTCCCTTAGGATACATTCTTAATGGGAGTTTCTGTTTTTTGTAGGTTTAATTCCTTGATATGATAACTCTTTTCACTAGTTACCTGAGTTCGACTATAAATATGCAGTTTGTAGCGCGTGGGGGGCTTTTCTCGCCCTTTGGGAGAGATGCCGAAGGCAGAGAGGGTAAACTACTTTGTAAGATGATTTTCATGCGATTTATCACCTCACCCTATCCCTCTCCTCGAGGAGAGGGGAAAGCAAAGTGCTTATTTTGAGTTATTTATCAAATTAAAAATAATCGAACTCAGGTTAGTTGTAATATATTTGCTAATAGAGGATATGATAGATAGCAATCAGGTTTATAAAACCATTCAAGATGTTTCCGACAATGGTATTAAATATTTTTTTGTAAGTAGGGGAAATAAAGATCTAAATCAAATATTTGAAATATGAAAGCTAAAGAACCCAAAAAACAGAATATGGTAAAGGTGCCGGAGTTTGCATTGTTATCTTTAGTGGCAGCAAAACTGAAGAATCGGAATTTGTTCCCAGAAAAGGTCGAGGACACCAAAAAATATATTAAAGATTTAAAAGTTGTTCGTGAGTAAAACAACAATAAAAGGGATGTTTAGTCCCTTTTATTGTTTGTAATTCTAGTGGAACGCGACATTAAAACCACCCAAAATCATTTCACTTCATCACCTTCATCTTCCTCGGGTCGTCGGCAGGGTTAACATAAGTTATTCCCCAGGGGCCCATGCTGTTTAGTTGAAGGGTTGTTTCTCCTTGGGTTTTTACAAAGTGGTTGACCCTGGCAGGCAATAAAGAATAGCCACCCGCATTTACTGGTGATAGTTTGCTTTCATCAAATTTATCTCCAAGCCCCATCAATAATGTGCCTGATAAAACGGTGACATGTTCATCTGCCGGATGCCAGTGCGCCGGGATAATGTAATTGTCAGGTAGCGTGGCTCTCATAGTAAACAACCCAGGCTTTTTAGGGTCTCCGGATATAACCACGAATTTGGCACCGGCGGGAATTGCATCCGGGCCATCCATCCATTTTAGGTCAGCGGAGTTCACCATAACATGCGTGGTGGCTTTTTTAGACATCTTCATTTGGTGATCCTGAGCCATTGCTGGCCTGCATAATAATGCCAGTACAAACGTTACTAATAACGCTTGCCTGTTCAATGAAACTTTAAAATTTTTCATAGCAGGTTTGTTTTTGGTAAAAAATTGGTAGGTACCAGCTTAACAATCACAGGTTTTATTAGTTTAAAAATGGTTTGGCAAAATCCTACATTTTTGGCTGCTGCGCTTGGATAAGAAATTTAGTCACATATCCATAAAAATGCTGTTTTTAGCGTTTTTCGTTAGTTCGTTTCGGGTTTTTTAATCAATAGTTTAAGTTTTAAGGTGAGGTATTATTATACTATTTCAACCTATTTTAAGTATGGGATAGTATTAAAATTTTCAAATTGTAAAGCTTCGTGCCAGATGAGAAAAGCACTTTCCAGTTTCTAAATACATTGGTTTTAGGCTCTAGTAATGTTTAATTTTAGATGAGTGAAAGTATGCCCGCACTTACCGTCGTGGCTTATTGTTCTCAAACGTCCTCCTTTACTACCTAACATCATCATATGGAAAGAAAAACAAAAAAGAATGTCATGAATAAGCGTATGTTAAGCTTGCTCGCTTGCCTTTTTCTAGTTTTTACCTCGTATGGGCAGGTAATTCCAATAATAGAAATACGCATTAATAACACAGCAAGCGCCAAAGATGATTATGTAAACACAAGTTTTATCCCATGCAATATCAGGCTCACCAATGGAGCTAGCTTTTCAAGCGATATTGCTCTCACACTGAGAAATATACCCTCTGCGCCAGCCGGACAAGTTTTATTCTCTGCTACGGGCTCGGGCTCCGGAACTAATACCTTAAATCTTACCGTGAGCAGAACAAACAGTGCAACAAATTTCTTTATCAGAAGCTCGCCTGGCTTTAACAGCGTGCGCGATAAGGATGCAATTATTGAGGTAATTGATAATCGTTCGTCAAGTAACCCATCCGTGCTAACACGAAAGGGGCTTATGGTTATTTCAACAAGTCCAATACCATCGAGCTTGCCTGTTATTGAGATGCAGGTAAACAATTCCATTTCCACCCTGGACGATTACGTTACCTGGTCGCCAACAGCTTGCAGAATACGTTTGGTAAACTACACCAGTTTTTCTGCTCCGGTTGCAGTCACTTTGCGAAACATGGCAGGGGCTACAGGGCTTGTTAATTTTGCAAATGGCTCGCTGGCCTATAATAATACCGCAACAAATACAACTCTCAATCTTTCTCTTCCCAATTCGGGCACCTGGGTTGATTTTTATGTAGCTGGCAGGTATGGAAATCCTAGTATTCGCGATAAAGATGCAATTATTGAGGTTATAAAAGCTGGCACACAAACCACTATAGTAAACGATACCCTTGAAGCGGGTTCTCCGCAAACTACCACCTGGGAGGAACGGGATACATTGGTTACCCTAAGAGATACACTGATAACCTCAGGAACCATAAAAACAACCCAGGCGGTTTCAGACTCGGTTACAAGAACCCTTATCAAAGGAACAATAGTAAGAGTTAGAGACACCGTAATAACCACTACAACCCATACCGTTACTACAGCCGGCACAGAGCCTGTAATAACACAAACATCTGTTACTACTAACGATGGTGTCATTCTTACCAGAGAACCGCTAATGGTTAGGGTGCGGAAAAATGCAAATAACATCAGCGTGGAAGAGCGGGGGAGATTTTTAAATGCCTTGTCTACGCTTAATAATACGTTTAATGACTACGCCGTGCTTAACGATATACACATGGAGGCAGCCAACCCCGAAGCCCATAACGGGCCAGGATTTTTAGCCTGGCACCGTGCGTTTATGCTAAGTTTCGAAAGGAGGCTACAGGCGGTAGACCCAAGCGTTTCGCTATTGTACTGGCGTTTTGATACTGCTGCCGGGAATCTCTTTTCGCGAGACTTTTTAGGTGCCAGGCCTACTACCTCAGGTACTGCATTTGTAGGGCTCAATTCTACCAATCCGCTTGTGGCATGGAATGTAGTTGGTGGCCCTGGAATAAGGCGCACCACTTCATTTGCCAACAACCAGAATCCGCCCGAAACGAAATCAAGTTGGATTAACGAGACGGCCACGCTGGCTTTGGGTACAACTTATTCCTCGTTCAGGGCTATGGAATCAAATCCGCATAACCATGCGCACAATCAAACCGGAAGCTTAACCGGCGACTGGATTAAAACCGTGGGCTCATCTGTAAAAGACCCGATTTTCTTCCTCATCCATGGAAATGTCGACCGCCTTTGGGCAAGGTGGCAATGGATTAATAACCGCTTTGATGCCAGCAGTTCAAGCTACTCGCCTCAGGGGTCATTCCCAAATAGCGGAACCACTCACATCGGACATTATCTAAATGATACTATGTGGCCCTGGAACGGCGTCACCGGAACATACGATGGAACAGGTACTGTTTTGATTAATAACCGGCCAACAACTGCGCCCGGCGGGCCTCTTCTTTCGGCATTGTCTATCGCTTCGCCAGTAAGTATACCGCGGCCGTTAAATGTAATCGATTATAAGAATAACAGAATGATATCAACAGTGAATAGTGGAATGGGCTATTGCTATGACGATGTTCCGTTCCAATAGTATATAGCTTATAGCTTTGAGGTATTAGCGATTAGCTCCCTGCAGCCGCCACAGCTAATCGCTAACCCGCTAAAAGCTAACAGCTAATCGCTAACCCGCTAATCGCTAATAACTACTCCTATGAAGACATTAATATATATAATAGCGCTACAGTTTTTCAGCATCGTCTGCGTAGGGCAGAACGTAGCCAAAGATCAATTAGTCCGAGAAATTGAAGCCTACAAGGCTGAAACATATAAAGCTGTAACTCAATTTTTAAATCCACAGCTCGACCTGCAATCCAGAATAAATGCGGTAACAAAATATCCCTTTATATACGATGCACAGCAAGTTCAAAAAGCAAAGGAAATAGTTTTAAACAACAGCCAGGCTACCCAACTGCGGGCGGTTGCGCTAAGCAAAATCTTTGTGTATGTACCCGACGATGAAACGCTTGGCAATAGCCTGATTAAATGGATTCAGGATACACAAACGCCTAAAGAACTTAGAAATGAAACTTTGAACGCCCTTAGTAATCTAACATTTTCGGGCTTTTCTACGTTTAGCAAAAGGCAAGAATTAACCGCTGCACTGCGTAATGTTTGCCGCGACCCTGAATTGCCATTCCGCCAGTTCGCCTTTTCGTTTCTAATGGACCATAATGACAGCTTTGCGCAAAGTTTACTAATTGAGCAGTTGGAGCAAAGCAGAACCGATTTGTTGCCTACTGTAGAATGCTTAAGACTTTTAGCTTTAAATCCCAAAGGGGATTATTTGCCAGCTGCCTATAAAGTTTTGCAAAATCCGCCAAATAAAGAGTAAAAGATAGAAGCCATTATTCTATGCGGGAATTACGCTCCTGCAAAAAATACCATTATCGCTTTGCTTAAAGACAAAAAGCAGCCAGAAGATCTAAGGACTGTAGTGCTGTCTACCATGAATGCCAATTATCCAAAGGAATTTGCGTCGTTAGTGGCAAACATGATCATTGACCCGAATGAACCTGAAGAGCTAAGGGCGACAGCTATTGTGATGGAGACGCTGAGGCGAAAATCGAATCAAAAACGCACTGTTGGAGATAGTTTCGAAAAAAATGTTGAAACGCTTAGAAACAGCCCTTTACCATCTATTCGTAAAGCCACCGATTCGTATATAAATGATGTGAAATCCAGAATGTAGAAGAATATGTTTGAGCCAGGGAATTGGAATCGGAAGTTTTTTGTGTTGCTGTGCTTGCTATGCTTTTGCCTCTTTGTGAGTATTTTAACAGCAGCACCACTTAAAAATGAAGCCAGGTTAGCGGCAGCAATAAAGGCTTTTAAAAATGCCAGCGGAAAAACTGATGGCGCTGCGGTTGCATCTATGGTTGATGTATTTGTAGCATCAGGTTCGCCTTCACAAGAAGTAATCAACCTAGTAGCGTTAAAGTTAAGGGAAGATAGCCCGCTTTACCAGGGCAGGGGCCCTAAAGAAGTCGAACGGCTTAGAGGTTATATGCTAGCCTCGCTAAGTAAAATAGGAGTTAACGAAAGAGTATTTGTCATTGTAAAAGGCGAACTGTCTTTCGGTTACCATCCCTACCTCGTGGCTGCGGCTGCCAGAGTGGCTGCTGGCTTTGAATCGCAACCGCAAAGAGCTGCTTTAATACCTCTTTTAACCCAATATCTTGACGAAACCTACAACGACGACTATGTTGGTTTGGATACGTATGGCAATGTCTGGCCTTTGAAAAATCCAACCAGCGTACGCCTCGAAATCATCAATGCTCTATCGAAAATTGGCAAAGCCGATGTAGAAACAGCAACAAGGGGATTACGCCAGATCAGCGAAGCCAGGTCAGGAAGCTTTTTTTCATCCAACCATGCTTTAGTGCTTAAAGCCAAAGCAGCTATAGAGAGCATTAATAGCAAGCTAACAGAAACCTTACTGGGCAGTAACGTAGCCGTTTGCAGTCCCGTTTCAACTTTGTCTGGCCCGCAAAATGCCTTTATTGCCGAGTCGAGACGGGCAAAGCCCTTAAAAAACTTCAAGGCAGTAGCGCAGGATGGCGAACCATTTCAGCTGGCTGATATTGAAGGCCAGCCTTTTATTATCACTTTTTTTTATTCCCGTTGCGATAATCCGAATAAATGCTCGGCGAACGTGGCACATTTCTCTGCCCTCAAACAAGAATTAAGAAAACTGGGTTTAGCAGAAAAAGTGTCGATGCTAGCCATAACCTACGAACCAAATTTTGATAATCCCTCGGTGATAAAAAGCTACGGAGAGGGCAGAGGCGCAGATTTTGATAAAAATTTTAAGTTCCTGGTAGTGGATGAAAAACAGTACGCCAGCCTGGTAAAAACCATGGGTGTACTTGTAAATTATGGTAAAGGCATGGTAAACAACCACGGGTCGCAGTTGTATATTTTCAGTGCAGCTGCACAATTGGCCAGAGTCTACGAAAATACTATCTGGAAATCCAATGATGTGGCCCAGGATGTAAGAGCCCTATTAAAAGAAAGCCAAGGGAAACAAATGGCCATAAAGCAGCAGGAATTAGATAATTATTAGAATGCAAGGGATGAGGAAGACAAGCGGTTTAACTTTTTTAATTATGTGTTTAGCGTCAGGGTTATCATCCTGTACCGAAATAATAGAGCCATCTGTAGCTAAGCGAAATGTAACCTTGCTGGCTCCAGGAAATAATTATCAAACAAACAGGCCCGGAACAAGCTTTTGGTTTGAGCCGGTTGAAGATGCCCTTAAATACCGATTGCAGGTTGTGAGCCCCTCGTTTGATTCGATTGGGCAATTGGTTTTGGATACCTTAATAAGCAATAACCGGTTTACCCAGTTGATGGAGCCTGGGGAGTATCAATGGCGGGTTCGGGCCGAAAATGGAAGTAGTAAAACTTCATTTTCGCAGCCTTGGGGCTTCACCATAAAACCTAATTAATTTAAAAGGAAATACCATGCCGAAATCAGATTTATACAACCGGCCGCAAGTGTACACGCTTATAGCGTTGGTTGCAATTGTCTGGGGCACCGTGTTTTTTCGTGTGTTCAAATCCTGGGGAGACGACGGTTACCCCGCCTTTGAACCGGATATTTCGGCTAAAGCCGAGTTCGAAAATTATTCGATAACAGATACAGTAACCTTAAACCTTAATCACGGGGACCCATTTAGGCTAAGCAATGCCAGAACTGCCGTGGAAAAAGTAGCAGAATCATCTCCGCGCAGGTATGCCGCTGCCCCTGCTGAAAGAAAACGCCCCGCCCCAATTTTAATTACCTATTCGGGATACATACAAATTCCCGGATCAAGGAAAGTGCTTTCAATGCTCAATTTAAAAGGCAAAGACCTGCTTATAGCCGAAGGCGAAGTTGCCGAAGATGTTAAGTTGCTTAAAAACTTAAAGGACTCGATTAAAGTTGCCTATAAAGGCAATATCTCATACATCGCCTTGTCTGCCCGCGAATAGTTAAAGAACTGCCAGCCTCTGCAAGGCTTACGTTGCAGCACTCGGTGGCTCATTGCTTTTAAAATTTTGTCGAATGAAGAACATCGCCATCTACCTAACTATGATATTACTTGCCAAAATATTACCTGCGCAGATACTGCCAAACGAAGGCTTTTACAAGGTGAGGCTTGTGCAGGAGGATAAAATTGTGCAAGCGGAAATTAAACCGGCAAAGCCTGTTAAACAGATTTATAACGAGCGCCTTTATTACTGGTATCATCCAAATGAAATAGAAGTAACACAGGGGGGCTTTAGTGGAAAACTGCTAAACGGATATTACGAAGAGTTTTTCCGCAACAAAGAATTAATGGCGCAGGGCTCGTTTAAAAAAGGATTAAAAAATGGAATCTGGAAAAGCTGGCAGCCTGGAGGAAAACTTTTAGATGTGGTTTGCTGGAAAGATGGGCTAAAAGATGGTGCCTACTTTTACTACGACACCGCTGGGAAATTAAAGGAAGATGGCTTTTACAGAAATGGCAAACTGCATGGCTTGCGCAGAATATACAATACCACTAATGGCCAGGCAGAGTCAATGACTTATCGAAAGGGGCAGCAGGAAGCCGGGCAACCAAGCCTGGGATTTTGGAGCAAGCTTTTGAAAAAGGCACCTAAGGAGGAAAAGCCTTCAGTTTCGGGCACGCATAATAACGACGAAAAAAAGCTACAGCAACAAAAAAAAACAAAGTTTAATCTTTTTCATAAACAGAAGGCCTCGGCGCTGTATATCGTTATAATCATTTCCCTGGTTATAGCAGTAATTTGTTCTTCGCTTATTGTGGCTGGTAGTTACTATAAACTGCAATACATGCAGAAAAACCGCATGGATGCCCTTCAAAACAACCTCGAATCGGGTATCAATCTTCTTCTGGCAGATGATCCGCTGAAGTACCGGCAAGAACATGTATTAAGCTTATATAATAATCAGGATGACTCTATCTCGCTTAAAACCACCTCCTGGGGGTTGTTCGACTTAGCCCTGGTGAAAGCTTTTAAACAACAGGATACTTTATACAAGAGCTTTTCCATTGGTTATCAACCCGACCCTGATAAATGGGCAGCGCTTTATTTAATCGACCAGCAGCGGCCATTATTCGTAGGGGGGAGCACCCGCATTCGCGGAAATGCTTATCTGCCCAAAGTGGGCGTAGCCGAGGCTTATGTGGATGGCAAAAAATACGAGGGAGGGAAAAACTTTGTGAACGGCAATATCAAAACCAGCAAGAATAAACTTCCGGAACTGGCTGCCCAGGGATTAAAGTATTTTGAAACAGTAAGAAGCAAGCGGTTTAATGCCGATAGTGTTCTGGCAAATCACAATATCCAAGCCTCCTTTAATCGGCCAGTAAAATCATATTATTTTAAAAAGCGGGTACATAACCTAAACAATATTAGGCTTCGGGGGAATATCATTTTATATGCCGAGAACGAAATTAGAATTGATAGCTCGGCAGAGCTGGATAACGTACTGGTGTTTGCCAGGTCTATAAAGCTTGGCCCTGGTTTTAAGGGCCGCTGCCAGTTATTTGCGCTCGATTCCATTGTTGCTGCGCCCAATTGCCGCCTGGATTATCCCTCTAGCGTGGCGGTGTTAAACTTTAAAACCGGCAATGTTCAGCCCCGCATCCGTATAGACAGCGGATCGGTAGTAAATGGCATTCTATTGTCCTGGCAAAAACAGGAAACCGATGGACAAACACTGATCGATATAGAAAAAGATGTTACCGTTAAAGGGCAAGTTTTTGCCAAAGGAATGGTGCGTTTTAAGCAGGGGGCTCGCATCAACGGCAGCCTGTCTGCCAATAAAGTAGTTTTCGAAGCCGATGCCACCCTTTATGAAAACTATCTGGTAGACACTCAGATTGATGCCCCCAGCTTATCGCCCTA
>Ga0307408_100000327_pt1 | contig 45606 bp, 72 predicted proteins | sample 322Cmetagenome_FD_202116 | JGI IMG/M metagenome (GOLD analysis project Ga0307408, IMG submission 202116) | Maize rhizosphere microbial communities from greenhouse at UC Davis, California, United States - 322HYB-C-3 | ecosystem: Host-associated > Plants > Roots > Rhizosphere > Soil | place... | reverse complement strand
GTCGCGCGGTCTCCAGGGCATCAACGGCGGCGGCCTCCAGGGCGGCCCGGCCCCGGCCTACGGGGACCCCGGCTTCCTGGATGGCCGTCCGGAGACCGGCCACCTCGGCGGGGGCGCAGCTGGTCTCGGCATGATTCGCGACCCCCGGATGCTGCGCGACCTCGGCGAACGGGGCGGGCTGGGGAGTTTCTGATGTTTCACTTTGCTCTTGCGGGTGCAGCGGCGGCCTACGGCGCATCCTTAGCCACAATGACCCCGGAGGCCCGCCGGACCTACCTCACGGAACGGGCTCGCCGCCTGGAGCTGGAGCGCTTCGACGCTTCCCCGGAGGTCAAGCTCGCCCGGGAGACCATCGAGCGCGAAGAGCTGAAGGGTGAGCACGCCGAGCAACTCCTCTCGTTCGCTCGCGACCTGGCGCGCCGGAGGGAGGGCTGATGCCCCGGAAGAAGCGCATGCCCGCCTACCTGGAGCAGTACTTGACCGCGCTGGAGGCTCAGGTGCTCGCGGGCGAAGTGCCGAACCGGGATGAAGCTCTGCGGCCCGTCGAACAGGCGCTCGGCCGGATCATCGACATCGACGAGGAACTGAAGAAGTATCCGGAGGCCATGAAGCGCTCCGGCCTCATCACCCGTCGGGTGAAGCTCCGCATTGAGGACGGGGCGATCGACCGCGTGGCGAAAGGAAAGGCCTCCTCCACCTCCCTGCTGAATTCCCTGGGGGCCTTCGAAGGAGCGGGCAACGGGGGCGGCGGTCCGATGCGGGACGCCAACGGCCGCCTCCAGCTCCACCGAGACAACAGCGCGCGCGTGGCGGCGCAGAGGGGGAAGCTCTGATGCGACGAGACCGGCCGTACCTGATCGTTTTCTGCGCCTTCTTCTTCGCCCTCCTGGCGGCCCCGTGGCTTCTGGAAGTCTTCGCCGCCGGCACCGAGCCTCCGGGGCTTGAGCTGCCGATCCGCGACTCCGTCCGCGCGCCCAGCACCTACATCAACGCTCGCGTGCTCGCCGCCAACACGGCCGAGACCGTGACTGCCCCGACTTTCGCCACCTACCCGTCCGCGAAAGCGCTCGGCATTTTCAGCGCCACCTGCTCGAACTGGTACTACAGCGCCACGGGAACGGCCGCCGCGCCGGCCGCCGACGTTACCGACGGCGGAGCGGCCGCTCGATCTCCGGTAGCCCTCAAGGTCGCCCAGGGCGCGACGCTCTCCATCGTGGCGGACGCCACCTGCGTCGTGACGACGGAGTGGTACGTCGTAAGGGAACCTTCGTGACGATCAACCGCCTGCCCGGCCTCATCCTGCTCTCCCTGGTGGGAATCGCGGCGACCCTCATCGTCGCCGAAGCCCAACTTCCCCAGCTCACCTGCTGCTCCTCCGGAAGCTCCAGCGGGGGTCTGAGCCAGGGGGCCGGAACAACCATCACCGACGAGTTGCTGGTGCGGGGCGACGTCAGCGGCCTCCAGGGCTCCACCCTGAGCCTGACGGATGCCGGGTTGCTCCGGTTCAACGGTGCGTCTGGGTCCTACCCCGCGCTAAAGGCGGCGTCGAACGGCAACCTCTTCGTTCGCTTGGCGGATGATGCAGGCCCCGCGAATGTGTCGCTTCTCGGTTTGATCAGCGCCTCCGATGTTCGGGTCGGAGGCTTGAACACCACTACGGGAGCCAGCGGTAACTCGGTCATCTTCCTGAAGGCCGACGCAGCGGCGGGCTACGTCGCCATCTACGGATCTGGTGGATCTCCGTGCGTGAAGTTCACGGGCACCGCGAATGCCGAGAACGGGCTCGACGTGGGGGTGTGCCGGTCCTCGGCTGGCCGGGTGAAGATTTCCAACGGTTCCTCCGGCGTCGGAGCCTTGCTGGGCTCGAAGGGCACCGACGTCGTGAGCGCCAACGACGTCACCCTCGGGAACGCGAATTTCTTCACCGTCACCGGCAACACCCAGCTCAACACGATCGCGGCGACGGACTGGACAGCGGGCTCGGTGATCGTCCTCCAGTTTTCGGGCGCTCCGACGGTCAAGCACAACACCGCCGGCACGGGAGCCTCCCTGCTTCTCGCCGGAGCCGCCGACTTTGCCGCCACGGCCAACGACACCCTGACCCTCGTATACAACGGCACCGCCTGGGTCGAAACGGCCCGAGCCACCATCTGAGGAGGCCCCGATGCTTCGAGTTGCCGCCACATTGTTCGCCCTCTCCCTCCTCCTGGCGACTTCCGGTTCCGCCGCCACCCTGACCCAGGCCTGCAACGCCACCGTGCAGTCGATCGGAGCGTGCGGCGCGGGGGACAACGCCGAGGCCGGGGTCCTCATCGCCTACTGGGTCTCCTCCATCGACGATGCTCCGGGGGACGCGGACATCGCCTCCAACGCCCTGGACTTTCGGGACGCCGTCTGCTCGAACTTCGGAATCGCGCCCGCCTCCTGCACGGCCGCTGCGGCGGATGGCGCGCTCCGGCGCTACCTGGAGAACCTCGTCAAGGCGCACCGGCAGGCCAAGAAGGCCGCCGCGCTGCCGGCCCAAACCGCTCCCGTGATCGACGCCCAGAGCAACCCATAATGTTTCTCGTCTGGCAAACCTCTACCGGCTGGCACTTCACGGATCTCTTCTTCCGTAACCACCAGCAGAAGGTGGGGCCGTACGCGACAGAAGAGGAAGCCAAGCGGGCCGCCCTTGGACTGACGGCGTGGCACTGCATGAAAATGATGTTCACCTGAGAGGCACCATGGCCGGTCCGGAGATCCCTCTCGTTCACGCGCTCCCGGACCGGCCGGATCATCCCCGCTATCTGAAGCGGCTGAAGCAGGTCAACCACCTGCTGCGCCAGAAGAAGGATCATCTCGTCGAGGAGGGGATGATCCTCGATTGGGCCACGGCCCTGGACGACCTGCACTGGTTCTGCAAGCGGTTCACCTCCTTCGTGGACTACCAGATCACCGAACGGAGCCATCCGCTGAAGGGGACCCTCTGGATCGATCACCCGTTCATCTTCTGGCTCACCCGGCAGTACCAGGAGGCCCTGGAGAGCCCCGGAGAGGGCTGGTGGTGGTTCGAGATCCATAGGTGGGGCCTGAAAACGACGCTGCTCCTGGCCGCGACGCTGCGTGAGCACGCCAAGAACCAGCAGGCGACCATCGGCCTCTGGACCCACCAAGCGGACAAGATCGGCTCCGGCATGGGGCGCGGCATGCTGGCGCAGATCCAGACGGAGGCCCTCCGCGACCATGCACCGCAGTTCCGCAATCTTCAGGAGGGCTCGAAGCAGGGCTACGTCCTGGACCGCGAGCCCGGACCGCGCGACCAGAGCCTGTCGATCTACTCGATCCTGACGTCCACGGCCTCCGCCCACCCGGACATGTACCTGTTCGACGACGCGGTTTCCGACAAGCTGCGCGACAATCCGGAACAGATCGCCAAAATCAAGAAGAATATCTCTCTCGTCGCCGCCGCCATGAGCCCCGACGCCCCGGTGGTGGTGAACAATACCCGCTGGGACGAGGCGGACCCCTGGGTCGAACGCGAGAAGGAGGGCCTCTTCTGCCGCCACATCAAGCAGTCGGCCACGCGGGGCGGCTCGATCACGATCATCCGGCCGAACGGCGAGCGCGAGGAGCTGCCCGGCTTCACCGAGTCCGGTCGGGCCAACATGCACACGCAGAAATTCTTCGACATGCAGCGGAAGCAGATCAACGATGACTCGATCTATTTCCCGCAGTACGAGCTCTACTTCCACCGGGGGGCGGAGCTGATCTTCGACTGGTCGCGGATGACCTTCTACGACGAGACCCCGGAGGAGGTCGCGACCCGCTTCCCGTACATCAACATCATCGTGGACGGCGCGGGCGGCAAGAAGGACAGCGACTTCGCCTGCATCCGCGTCTTCACCTGGGTCGCCGAGGACGCCTGGGCGAACCTGGACCTGATCCGGGAGCGCGTCGGCTGGTCGAAGGCAGCCCAGATCCTGCTCGGCCGCGATCCGAAGGACTCGTCCACCAAGTGGGTGGAAGACATGTACTGTCCCGGGGGCGTCGGGATCGTTGAGAAATGGATGAAGTACGACCCGCGCCTCGTCGTCTGGTTTGACCCGAAGCCGGACTGGCGGGAGGACTTCCTGGAGCACGTGCGACTCCGGGGTGTCCGTTTCGGCGGCGGTCAGATGCCCACCACGCGGACGATCCCCGAAATCCACCGGGCCAACACGATGACGAAGCTCTGGAACATCCAGCGCCTCGACGGCCCGTACAGCCAGGGGAAGGCGGCGTACCCGCGCCAGGGCTTCAAGCACGGCTCCGCGCACGGGCTTGCCGGCGAGGACAAGCGCGATACGATGCTCCAGTTCAAGCAGGACGAATTCGACCGCATGAGGCTCGGGCATCTGCCCACGCACGATGACATGCTGGACACCGAGTCCGCGACGCAGAAGGAGACGCTGATCTCCCAGATGCGCCGGCCGCACGGCAAGTCCGGCCTGGGGATGACGCTGGGCGGGATCGTCTACCCGGCGGCGACCATCGACAATCCGTGGGGGCTGCCGAACGGTGGCCGCCTGCCGGTCAGCGATCCGATGGGGGGGCGGACATGGGCTTCGATGTGAGGCTATTCCGACAGATCGATGTCCATGATTCCCGCGAGCAGGCGCAGGGCGAGCTGCCGAGCCGTGTCGTCGTGGGCCCTCGCATCAAGGCGCAGGCGAGTGCGATCCAGTTCGCCCCGGAGCCGTTCGATCTCCCGCTGCTTCGCCTCCAGGTCAGGGTGAGACCCCTTTCGGAGCTGATCGTTCTCCGCGATGATCAGGGCCAACTTGTCCATCGCAAGCTTTGCCGCCTCTCGATAGCCATTCCGCTCCTCAGTGGTGCGAGCAAGGAGATCCGCGACGGTTTTTGCGATGCCGTGGGGATCAGCGGGTCCCAAAAGGTCGCAGACCGCATCTCCTCCCCTACAGACGATGGTCAATGTTTCCGATGTTGCGGACGCAGCGAATTCGGTACCGCAGGACCGGCAGCGGTAAAGGCCCATCGCTCCTCCAAACCCCTGCCGCCCTCGCAGCCCCGGCGGCCTGGAAGGATGCGGGACCTTGAGGTGCGGCCAGGGAGATCTGTTTCGGTTGTCGGGAGTTTCCAGGCCGCCGACAGAGAAAGCTTACCACGGGAGGGCAGCGGCGTGATCGTCGATCTGACCGCCTTGCCGAAGAAGCGGCGCGATCCGGAAGGGGACCGCCTGGTGCTGAGCGACCGGAAAGGGGTGCTGCTGTGGATCAGGACGTGACCCAGGGCTCCGCCCCGATGGACGACGGACCGCTCGCCGAAGCGGCAGTGCGCCGCCGTTATAAGCGAGCCCTCTCCGAAAGCGAGACCGAGCACGCCCGCGTCGTCGAAGAGCTGGGGGAGTACTACGACGCCTACAGCCTCGACTCCATCCGGGGCAAGGACTTCGCCCACCTCCAGAAGGTCTGGGGAGACCACCCGCCGGAGATCGGGATGGTCCTCTCGGCCGTCCATGACTTCTGGGGCCAGCTCACCAGCTCGCGCCGGATGCCGTCGTTCCCCGGCTTCGATACCGGGATCGCGGACGAGATCGTCGGCAAGGCGATGTCCATGCTGCTCGACGCCGGGAGGCGCTGGGCGCACAGCGACGACGTGGACGAGCAGGCGCTGCTGGACCTCCTGCTGGTGGGGCTCGCCTTCGGGGAGGACAGCCTGGAGACGCGCGGCCGGCCGCCGTTCCGCCCACTGGAGCGCTACGTGCCGATCCCGGACATCCGCTGGGACGTCAACGCCAACCTCAAGGGGCTCTCCGACGCCCGCTACTGGATTCCCCGGCACTACTACAGCCTCGACGAGGCCCTCGCCCGTCACCCGGAGCACGAGGAGCGGATCAAGGCCGCCGCGGAGCGCCTGGGCGGGTACGGCTCGCACCCGGGCCCCCAGGAGGGGGCGCAGTCCCTGGGAGGCCGCAACACCACCGTCCGCCTCTACGGCTCCGATGGATCCCCCATCGCGTCCGAGGGCTCCCGCTGGCAGCGCGAGATTCAGGTGGACGACTTTCAGTTCCTGGTGCACGAGTCGCTGGTCATGTGGGATGGCAAGGAAGTCCCTGCCGCCGAGTTCTCCGAGGCCATGGAGCTGCTGGAGGAGGAAGCCATCCGGGCCGGAGTCCCCTTCGAGAAGCCGGAGGTCCAACGCTACGCGCAGGGGACCTGGTACCGCTGCGAGATGCTGGTCGAGACCATGGGCGGCGATCCGCTGATGCTCTCGGAGCCGAGGCCGATCCCCGGCAATCAGCCCCTCGCCAAGGCCATGACCGGCTTCCCGAAGCGGATGAATTTCGAGCAATCCGGTCGGATGCGGACACAGTGGTTCTGCTTCGGGCGGACGTTGACCGGCCTCCAGAAGCTCAGCTCGGTCACGGTGCGGATCGGAATCGAGCAGGAGGCGCGCCGAAATCGGATGGGGGGCCTGTACAAGGACGGGGCTTTCAGCACGCCTTCCCAGAAGGAGAATTTCATCAACGCGCAGATCACCCCCGGCGCGTTCGCCGAAGTGGCCAACCCCGAGATGATCCAATTCAACGAGCCGTCCAGCCTCAGTCACGTTGGCGTCATGAAGGACTGGTTCTCGTTCCTCTCCGTGGACCTCCCGGGCTACATCCACGCCCGCAGCGACATGAGCCGGGGCACCTTCCAGGGCGACCGGTCGCAGAAGTTCGTGGCCACGATGATCGAGACCGGGAACCAGATGAACCAGATGCTCACCTCGGCCTTCACGGCGTGGCTCAGCAAGGGCGCGGTGACGATGGCGCGGCTCGTGGTGGACGGGCTCGACCCCAAGGACATCGACCGCCTGCTGGGCCGGCAACCCCTCTGGGAGGGCATCACCGGCCAGATCAACCCGGAGAGCGGGCAGGTGGAGCCGATCCCGCTCCTAGACGAAGCGGGCCAGCCGCAGCTCGACGAGGCCACCGGACAGCCGCTCATCATGACCCTCGGCCGGTTCCTGAAGGAAAACGTCGGGGAGATTTTCGACAACGACATCTCCTTCGGGCTCCGGCCCAGCGCCGCCTCGCAGCGGCTGGCCGACCAGGAGCTGATCTCGCAGCACGGCGTCTTCAAGGACTTGATCAGCGTGGCCCCGCCGGAAATCATGGTACCCGCCTACCTCAAGCTCTACGCCGAGGGCACGCCGATGTACGAGGCGGCGGCCCAGCTGGAGGCCCACTACAAGAAGGTGGCCGCCCAGCAGGAAGAGCAAGCCCAGGCGGCTTCCGAGGAAGGCATGCTACAGTTCATCCAGGACTTGGCAGGCAAGGACCTCCAGCGTGCCCTACAGCTCGTCCAGGCCGCCAGCCAGGCCGTGATCGGGTCGCAGGCTGAAGACGCGGAGATTCCGCAGATCCAATAGAAGGAGGCTCCCGATGAAAGTTTGGTGGATGAGCAAGGGCAACCGCCGCTACTGGCTCTGGTTGGATATCCAGCTTGGCCGCTACTGGTACGTCTTCCAATGGTTGCGCGGTCGGCCCCCGTTCCTGTACCGCAGTGTAGACGGCACGCCTCCGTGCTGTCACTCCGACAGAGGCGACGCCGGCATGCTCTTGGGAAACTATTCCGATTGAAGGAGACCGACTCATGGCGAAGAAAGACGAGATCAAGCTGGACATCGTCGAAGAGGGGAGCGGCATCAATCTCGCTGAGGTGAGCGGCCCCGACTACGGCGAGCAGGCGCTGGCGCAGTACGGCACCGATGAGCAGGGCTGGATGCGGACCATCCGGCAGCGCCCCGCAACCGGCGGCCACATCGTCACGTCCGAGACCATGATCCGCAACCCCGACGGCAGCTACGCGCTCTCGCAGAGCTCCGTCTACGTGCCGAACTGATGTCCGTCATCACCTATGCCTGCGGCTGCGCGGAAGAGCCGACGTTCGGGATGCTGATCGGGAGAACTTGCCCCATGCACGGGCAGCGCGCGACTTCGGCCTTCATTGGCTCGCCTCGGCTCCTTGCGGCTGCATTCTCCTGCCCTGAACCGAAGCCGCTGCCTCCCGGCGGTCTCTTCTACCCCAACATCCCGGGTATGGTCACCTGGAAGATGGAGAGCTAAGCGAAATGTCCGACCCCATGCCGATCCATGAAGAGCCCACCGCACCACCTCCGGAGCCGGTGGAAGAGCTACCGCTTACCGAGACCGAACACGAACCGGAACCCGCGCCAGAGGGTGAACCCGCTACGCCAGCCGCCACCTCGGAGCCGTCGTGGTTCGACCGACAGGCCGAGCGGCAGAAGCGCACCGTCAGCGGCTTCCAGCTCCGCCAGAACAAGATCCATGAGGAAAACGCCCGGTACCGCAAGCTGCTGGCCGAACGGGATCGACAGGACACGGAGACGAAGCGCCTCCTGGCGGAGACCCTGGAGACCGTTCGCCGTCAGACCCCCGAGCCCCAGGCGGAGATCCCGGATCCCGTACTCCAGCCCAGGGAGTACGAACAGTGGGTGCTTGCCCAGAACCGCGCCGCGATCGATGAGGCCCTGAAGCCGGTCCTGACCCATTTCGAGGCGCAGCAGCGCATCAACGCCGCCGCCCAGCAGGAACGGGCCGAGCTGGAGGCTCTGGAAGGCTTCCGCCAGCAGGAGATGTCCGCCTTCGAGATCGCCGCCCAGGAGTACATGCGGAACGAGCCCGACCTTGCCCAGGGAGGGATCGAGCGCTTCCAGGACGGGCAGGCCATGCTCACCGAGTGCTTCCAGTCCATCGGGGCCGATGATCCGGCCGGCCGCGCCAATCACCTACTCTTCACAGTGGCCCAGACCGCCCGCGAGATGGGGGACAACCCCGTCGCCGCCATGGACGCCTTCATCAGCTCGCTTTACTACGGGGTGAGCCGCCGGATGGTGGACGCCGGCTACATGCAGGCCCCGGTGATGCCGATGGGAGCGGCGGCCCCCGCGCCTGCCCCGGCTGCTCCCGTCCGCCCCGCTGCCAGCGAGGCCCGTCGCGTCGAGGCCGTCCGCCAGCGCACCGCCGCCGCCGGGAGCCTCGCCCCACGTGAGCCGTCAGCAGCGCCGACTCCCGCGAAGCTGGAAGCCCAGGAGGTCTACAACCGGACGTTACGCGCCGGGGCCGTGAATTGGGGAGAGGTCCGCGCCGCCGCGCTCCGGGACACCAAGGGGGACATGAAGGAAGCCTCCATGATCGTCGGCCGCCTTCGTCGCTGACGGAGTTGGAAGAAGCCGCCCAGGTCCACCCCGAGCCCCGGCGGTGGACCAGTCGTGCCGACATGGCAACCGGAGCGCGGGCTGGGCGGCGTTGTAAATAGTACCACCGCCGCCCTCTTGACACACGACAGCGATTTCCTCCATTCTATTTCCAGTTTTACCGGTCTCGCCCGAGGGTCGGCAGCCGTAGCTGACCTACTCTCTCACGAAGTCCTCCCGGGCGATCTCCGAGGCAGGCGGGCTATTCCCCGCTGTGCGGCGAGAGCAGGCGCACCAAAGGAGCGCCTTACAGGAGGACTTCAACGTGCCAGCTTCCAATCCCGCAGGAAGTCTCTACGATCAGCGGCAATGGGATACTTCGGTAACCCTTTTCACTGAGTCGGAGACCATCCTGCCCCGTCTCTACTCCACCCGCGATGACGCCCTGATCCACGTCGAAGCCACCGAGAAGGCCGACGACGGCGACGCTCGCGGCTCCGCCGTTGAGTTCAAATACGGCGACCGCCGCCGGGGCCAGGAGCTTCAGCCCCGCGCCATCGGCAGCCAGGGGTTCGGCCAATCCGACCCCGCCCGCCCGATCTGGCGGCAGAACATGTCCATCGTCGGGCAGCAGCTCGCCTCCACCGGCATGGTGAACCTGATCATCGATCAGGCCTACACCATGATCCCGCTGGAGCGCCACGAGCTGCGCGCCTGCGGGGCCGAGGCCGCCGAGCTTCTCGTCCGGCAGATGTACTACCAGCTCTGCGGAATCACCAGCTACAACAGCACCTGGAGCATCCCGCCCGGCGGAAACCTCGTCCGCGAGCTCGACTCCGCGCATCGCTTCTTCGCTGGGGCGGCCAACACCAGCGACGCCCAGGTGGCGATCGACACCGCCGCGCTGCTCACCGTGGAGCGATTCGAGAGCATCATCACCGGCCTCCAGAGTCGGGCCTCGGGCGTGATCTCGCCGATGGCTCCGGGCTGGACCCCTTGGGGCAACTGGTTCGTGGCGGTGATCGACCCCGAGGGCAACGAGCAGATGACGCGTCACTCCTCCTCGAACCGCTATACGAGCCTGACGCTGGCCGAGATCCAGGGCGGGAACGCGGTGGACAAGGTGGCGTCCTACATGAAGGCGAACAGCGGGTTCCAGGGCACCCGAAACATATTGTATTTGGTCGATGACTGGCTGCCCTTCGGGTGCAGCGGTACGACCTCGGACGCTACCACCGCTGGAACCCAGATCGGCAACGTCCGGCGGGCGCTCATCCTCGGCCAGCTCGGCGCTCACGTGAAGTGGGGCCAGGGCTTCGACACCGAGAGCGTCCACATCCGGGCCACGTACCACAAGGAGCACACGCAGGAAGAGTGGCGGTTCATGACCCACATGGGGATGGTTCCGACCAGACCCGAAAACCACCCCACGCCGCAGCGGATGGCGTCGGCAACCCTGGCCTACTACGTGTCGGCCGCTACCCCGCTCTGGTAAGGAGGAGGACGTCATGGCCGATACCTATTCGACTCGGTTCTACAACACCACGGCGTCGAATCCGGCGCTCAGCCCGAAGAGCCCCTATCCGCTCTCCGGCAAGGGCGGCATCCTGGGCTGCTGCTTCTCCGAGACGATCGCCACCACCGCGATCGACGCCAACACCGACCGGCACTTCTGTTTCCCGATGCCGGCCGGAAGCGGCAAGATCGGCAACTCCGGCCAGTACCTCTTCCTGGGCTTCTGGCTGAAGGCGGATGACCTCGACTCCGGCGGCGGCGCGGCTCTCGATCTGGACCTCGTCTGGATCTATACCGCCAACGGCGTCGAGACCGTGGACGCCACGCCGCTCTACGACGCCAGCGCGGCCGGGGCGTTCTCGGCCGCCATCGCCATGAAGTACGTGGACGTCAACCGGGCCATCCCGTTCTCCGACAACGGCCTCGTCCACGCCGTCCTCCGCTGTAACACGGCGGCTTCGACGGCGGCGGCCGGGAACGTCACCATCCTGCCGGAGTGGATCTGAGGTAGCCGCTGGTGGACTTCGGAACCGTCCGTGACGAGCTCGTGGCCGGGGTGCTGAACTCGCACCCTTCGACCACGGCCGCCATCGCCGCCGCCATGGTCCGCCAGCTTGCCGCCCTGGAGCCCGAGACCGTTCCCTTCATGGAGCGCTCGGGCTCATTCTCTACCATCGCGGACCGCACCACCTACGGACCGGATCAGGGGCTCCCTCGGGGGCTCCACCGGTTCGAGCACCTCTTCTACGACCTTGGCGCGTCCATCCTCCAGATCGGGGTGGTGGACGAGCTGACCCTGCGGTACTTCCAGGAGCATCCCTCGGCCGCGTACCCGGAGCGGGCCGCCTGGCTGGAGGGTGTTCTCCAGTTCGCTCCCGCCCCGGTCGCCGCCTACACCGTGAAGTGGCTCGGCTTCCTCTCCTCGAAGCGGGACAGCCGGACCGGCGAGGAGATCACGGCCGATACGTCGAACGAGAACCTGCGGCGGTCGAACCCTTGGCTCGCTGAGGGCGTCGTCACCTTCAGGCATCTCGTGCTGGCGGACTACTACTCAACGGACCCGGCGAGCGCCCGGGCCGACATGGCGGAGTCCAACGGCGCGCGGGCGGCCGGCCAGATGAATCAGCTCCGCAAGGCCCAGCAGCAGAAGAAGGACATGGGCTCCGTCGCCGTCGTCCCGAACGCCTTCGATCAATACGCCTCCTGGCCCTCGCGCCGGGTGCAGACCATCTTCCCCGGAGCCCGGGGGTAAAGGAGACGCCTTGGAGATCCCGAGAAGGGCTCAGCTTGAGCACCAGACCCCGGTCGAGGCGGCGATCCGGGATGCTGTCCTCGCGGTGGAGACTCTGCCGCCCGACGTCCGGCTGAGCGACGCGGTCTCGTTTCTCTTCGCGGCCCTGGACTCGGTCGCTGACTATGTCGACAACACGACCACCTGGAGGCGGCGGCTGACCGTGTCGCCTTGGGCTAGCGAGGAGGCCTAGATGCCCGTCAACGCGCCCACTGAGTTGCGGAACCAACGTTTCCGATTCCCGGACTACGTGGACAACATCATCCTCGCCGGAGCGGCGAAGACGGTCACGCGACCCTCTTGGGCGCGCTGGGCGATCTTGAAGGTCACGGTCCGGGTCTGGATCGACAAGGACGCCACCGCCGTCGTGCCGACCGTGGACGTTGTCAATGGCGCGGGCTGCTTCCCGGTCGAGCCCGGCGAGTTGGTGGAGATGCCGCTCGACGGCACCCTCGCCTTCTCCGCCATCGGGACGGCCATCCTGACCGTCATGTGGTACGGCGACGAGAGCATCCGCTGATGGCTAACGAAATTTCGTACCACGGCAGCCTCGCCTACGAGAAGGGGGACAGCGACTCCTTCGACTTCGGCGAGGCCGTGGCCACCATGACCGGGACGAAGGGCCACCGGAGCCGCCAGACCGTCGGCACTACCGAGGAAGCCATCGGGTTGGGCGAAGTTCCGGCCGGGAGCGCCTGGTTCATCTGCAAGAACATGGACGCCACCAACAAAGTGCTGATCGCGCCGGCTGCGGGCGCGGCCTACCTGATTGAAGTGTTCCCGGGGCAGACGTGCGGCCCGATCCGCTTCCTCTCGACCGTCACCGCTCCGGTGGCCAAGTCGTCGGCGTCCACGGTGGATTTCATCTATCTGGTGGTGCAGGCGTGAACACCCATACCCCGATTCGGGGTATCGTCCTCGCGGTCCTCTTGGCTATTCCGGCCCAGGCCTCGCCTCCAGCCAACACCTGCCCCGGCCCCTGCAACGTGTGCAACGCCGACGGTGTCACCTGTGGGGGCCGGTGGTGGCAGGATCTGGACACCTTCCGGCTGACGTCCTACCCGGCGCAGATCACCCGCACGGGCCAGGGGGCCCTGCGCTACTCGGTCTGCCAGCGCTACGAGGACGGCACCCTCTCGCCCTGGTGTGGCGGCGTAGCCCCGGAGTCGATCACCCTGCGGGAGTGGTGCCGCCGCCTGATGGCGCTGCCGGTGCCGCCGCGCCTCAAGCCGTCCGACCCCGGAGACCTCTACGTCCTATTCTCCAGCGGCGGGGTTTGCCCCTGATGCCGAACATCTTCGTCCCCTTCACCGGCTGGGACCCTGGCGGCAGCCAATTCGGGGAAGGGTGGGTGACGGCTTCGAACGTTCTCCCGATCTACGGCGACTACCGGCCGGCGCGGAAGTTTCTACCCCTCGGGGCGGGCGAGATCGATGATCCGATGTCCGGGGCCTACACCCACGCCTGGGCGAACTCTGCGCCCGGCGCGTACGCGGACGCGCAGACCATCTTCACTGGTTCGTCCGGCGGCTACCTCTACACCATCGATCCGGCGACCGGGGCCTTCACGGACATCTCCCGCGCCGCTGGGCCGCCGCCCTACACCGCGAACGCCGCCGGCTGGCGCTTCGCCTCGATCGGCAATGACATCTGGGCGGCCGACTGGATCGACGTCCCCCAGCGGCGCACCAACAACGCCGGCAACTTCGCCAACGGGGTGACGTCCACTTTCGTCCCCCGCCCGCGCTTCCTGGCCGCCTTCGCGGATCGCCTGCTGGTGGCCAACCTGTCAAACGCTGGCCGCTTCCAGGACGAGCTCGCCTGGAGCGACCTGGACAACGCGGTCAACTTCGACCCGCCTACGGGGACGTCCTCCAGCCTGGCGGGCGCGAAGCGCCTGGTGTCGATCCCGGGCCAGATCACCGGCCTCGTCGGCGGCGAGCGGTACGGCTTCGCCTTCAAGCGCCGAGGAATCTTCTATCTGGAGGCCACCGGCACGATCCAGGTGGTGCGCCCGGAGGTTCTGAGTCTCGGCATCGGGACGGCCCTCCCGTCGAGCATCATCAACAGCCGTTACGGCGTCTTCTTCCTTGGGCCGGACGGGATCTACCGGATCTCTGGCGTCTCGGAGCCCCAGAAGGTGAGCACGCCAGGCGTCGATCAGTTCCTGCTGGAGTCGGGACTCTGCGACGTCACGGCGACCTCCTTCACCAGCGCGTGGCAGGAAGACACCCAGATGGTCGGCTACCAGTCCGCCCACTGGCCGCTCGTGGGCTGGATTCTGCGGCCGAACTGGGCGTCCAATATCGGCAACAATACGCGGCTCGACTACAACCCGATGACGGGGGCGTGGACGACGTCTTCCACGGCCAGCTCGCCGCTGGTGCCGCATGCTCCCTACGTCATGGTTGAGCGCCCCTACGCCGAGAACGTCTACGAGGTGCTGGCGGCGATCACGCATCTGAACGGGCGGAACTACTACTCGCCCTATGCAGATACGGCCGGCACGGGCGGGGTCAACATGTGGGGAGCGGAGCTTGGCCTGCGCTTCCGGCCGGTCAACCACGAGAGCGCGCTGCCGATGCAGCAGACGCTGATCGAGGGGGTCACCCCGATCTTCAGCAAGGCGGGGCCGACGGGGACTTTCGAGGCCGCTGTTGAGGCGTCGGTCAAGGTGGAGATAATCACCGATCCCAGCCAGACGACGGCTCCCTCCGAGACCCGGACCTGGGCGGAGCGCAACGTGGTTTCTGGCGAGTTTCCGTTCCAGATCGCCGGCCGCTGGCCGCGCATCACAGTGACGGTGCCTTCGCAGGACTTCGACAACTTTCATGGCGTCTGGGTGCGCCACCGGCTCCTCACATGAAGAACGTCAACTTCGAGCTGCCGCAGCCAGAGATGAATCTGGAGCGTCGCCTTCGGGAGGCCGAGGAACGCATCGTGGCGCGCATCCACGAGCTGGAGAAGTGGCGCGCGCTGAAGGAGGGCCGGCCCGCGCCCCCCCCGCCTTCCCTGCCGCCGATGCTGCCCCAGCGGCAGCCCAAGGCTCCAGGGGCGGTCCTGGCGAGCCAGCGCACGATGCAGCGCGCCTTCGACGAAGAGTACTTCCGGGCGCACCTTCAGCCCGGCAACGCCGTCTACTACTTCGGCGCGGCGGCCGGCGGAAGCGCGTCCGCCGATGCGATGCAGTTCCCCGACGGCGCGGCGACCATCGCCTCCTGCCAAGTCGAGGAGCGGGAGCACTGGGTAGGGACGCAGCCGAAGGTGGAGATCTGGTACACCTCTCCGGTCGGTAACGTCGCCACGTTCGACTTGACGTTCCTTCTCCTGTTCTTTGGGGCCGGCGGCACCACGGCGGGAGCGACGCGGTCTGGCGTTTGGTCTCCTCCAGGTCCCGCTGTCGCCGGCACGATCCTCAAGACGCAGTTTCTGCTGACCGGGGGCCGAGCCCCGTCATCGCCGTACGGCTTCTGCCGCCTCTACCTGTCCCGCAACGGCGTGGCCGACGCGAACAACGGCCAACTCGACGTCTTGCTCGCGCTGGTCACGATGGAGGAGCGGGCGTGAGCGCCTGGGTGGCTGGTGGTGGTGGACTCCTGGGGATCGCCGAGGGCTCCTACGCTCAGGCTGGCCCCCGCGATTTCGCTGGCCTGCACGGGCCGCTGGTACGCGGCTGGGACGAAATGCTGGAGGACCCGGACGCGCCGCGCCATGTCCGCCCCGTCAACGGCGGCCGGGAGGGGATCACTCTGCCGGAGGACCGCCCCCTACCCGCTGGGCCGGACAGCCCCGAGCTGCCGGACGCGCTCTTCCGGGTCCCCGTGGCGCTGCTGGATGCGATCCTGACCCGCCTCGCGCCTGTCGACCTGCCAATTCGGCACTTCTGGGGCGATGGCTTCCTCGTGCGCGAGATGACGATCCCGGCCGGGACGTTGATCGTCGCCCGCCGCTACAAGGTGCCGCACGTCTGCACGTGCTCCGGCGGCGAGATCACCGTCTGGGGCGACGGCGTCGAGCCCGTCATCGTCGAGGCCCCCTGGACCGACCGCGCCGAGCCGGGCGTCCAGCGCGTCGGCTACGCCCACCGGGACACCGTCTGGAGCACGGTCCTTCCGAACCCGCAGGGACTCGCCGATCCGGAGGCCGTCCTGGACGCCTGCGCCGAGGTAACGCCGCTCGACCCGCGCTTCCAGGGTGTGCTCCTTCGCGAGCTGCTGGGCCTGCTGGAGACCCCCGTGCGGCTGATGCTTTCCGAGGAGGTGGCTGAATGAGTGGAGCCATCGTGGCCGGCGCGGTGATCGCGGGAGGCATCTCCTACGCGAGTCAGCGGTCCACCAACCGGGCGAACCAGCGGGCGGCGAACCAGCAGGGATACGTGGACACCACCACCACGCGCCGGGAGGACCCCCGTGCGACCGGCTACCTCGCCACCGGGGCGGACGCGGCGCGCAACGCCCTCCTCGGCGGCAATCACGGCGTGGCCGGGGACCCGAACCTCGCGCCCGCCGGCAACCGGGCGAAGCCGCCCGCCGGGATGCGCTACAACGCCGCCGGCAAGCTGGTGCCCGTCCGCAACCCTGCTCCGGGGACCGCCCCCGCCGGCGCGAAGCCTGCCGCCCCTCCGGCCTTCAACGGCCAGAGCCCCCAGACCGCCGGGCTGATCGACCGACTGAGCAACCTGGGCGATCAGAACGAGGGCCTCTACGGCGCGGGCGAGGACTACGTCCGCTCCTCCCTGGCCGGCGACGCCACCAATCCGCTGATGGGGCGCGCCGCCACGGCGGCCGAGGCCATAGCGGAGGACCCGCGCCTTGCGGCCTACCAGGACTTCCTCATGGCGAACCTCGGCGTCGGGAGCGGCAAGAGCGGCGGCGCTAGGGGCGGAGCAGCGGCTCCCTACACGGACGGCTCGATCCGCTACACCACCGGGGCCGGCGGCGCGCTGAACGCCGTCCCGACCGGCGGGGGCGGCTCCTACGCCAGTGCCACCGGGGCGGACGCCGCGATCAAGAAGCTGCTGGCCGGGGAGCTGCCGCCGGGCTGGGCGGATGCCGAGGCTGGGATCAGCCGGAGCGTGGCGGAGAACCGGGCGGCGGCGATCCGGGACCTGCGGGCGCGCGCCTCCGGGTCCGGCTTCTACGGCGGTGATCTCTACCAGGAGATGGAAGAAGGAGCCATCGCCCAGGGGGACCGTGAGCTCGCCGACGCCCTGGCTAGCGAGCGCTACGGGGCGATGCGCGAGGCCCTGGGACTCGGGACGCAGTACGACCTCGGCATGGCGGACATCGCCGCCAGGGACCGGGCTACCAACGCGAGTGCCGGGGCTGCCGGGGCCGACATCGCCTCGCGGGAGAAGCTGGCGCAGATGGGCTTCCTGCAGGACGCTCTCCAGCTCGGGGAGCAGGGGCGCTTCGGGAGGGCCGGAGCGCTCGGGGACCTGGCTGGCATCGTCTCCGGGGATCAGCGGTCCTCCCTGGCCGGGGTCTCGGATATCGGCGGAGCCCGGCGCGGGGACCTCGGCGCGGCGGGCTCACTCTCCCTCGGGAGCGACGAGGCGCGGAATTCCTTCCTGGCGGCGCGCGGCAGCGAGTCCGTGGGCCGGGCCAACGTCAGCCTCGGGCGGGCTCAGCTCGGCTTCGACCGGGAGCGGTTCTACGACCCGCTGAACCGAACTGCCACGTACACCGACATCATCAATTCGATCTACGGGGGGCTCGGCTCGGAGACGACCTCGGGGCGGGACACCCGGTCTAGCTCTCCGCCGGCCTTCGCCTCGCCGTACGGGGCGGGCCTCACCGGAGCGGCTATCGGCGGCCAGATCGGGGCCATGTACAACGACCGGCGGCGGGCTGGATACCAACCGCCGGCCGGGAACGTCGGAGGCGATTGAAAGTGGGTGGTGAGCTACGCCTTGAGCTGCTCGCGGAACCAGCGCCAGGCTGTCCGGGCTCCGGCCGGGGTCCAGTGGAGCGTCCCCTTCAGCAGGGCATCCGTGAACTCCTTCGGCGGCTCCTCGCTCTCCAGCAGGGCGTCCAGGCGGGCGAGGCGCTCCTCAACCTTCGCCTTCTCCCGGGCTTCGTTCATGTGCTGCACGACTTCCTCGCCCCAACCCTTGCGGGCGACGCTCAATTCCTCTTTCAGGGCGCGCACCCGCCTGAGCAGGGGTTCGGCCTCGACGGTCTCCCAGAGGGCGCGCAGCTTGGCGTTATCCTCTTCCAGGGCGGCGATGCGGGCGGGCTGATCAACGAGGGCAACCACGCGAAGGTGCGCGACCGTTTCGCGCATGCTCCCGGTACCGCCGCAGGCGCACGGCCACCCGCTCGTGGGCTTGCCGGTCCCGGCGCAGACGTCGCAGAGATTGTCCAGTCGAGCCTGTTCCTCCAGCTCCCGGACCCGCTCGGCGAGGCGGAGGATCTCGGTCAGCGCGTCGTGGTGTGTTGCGTTCGCGTTGATCGCTCCAAGGTCATGGCTCCAGACGCCTACCTTTCGATTATCCGGCGTCTTCCACTCGTGCTTCATGGCTCAGCCCTCCTCCGGCAGGATGCGGTTGATGGCTGCGTGCGTGTCGGTTACCTTGAAAGCGTAGACGTCCAAGAGGGTGCCCGGAAGTCGCAGCACGTAGACGGGTCCGATCTCCTGAAGCAGTTCGCGCCGAATGCTGGCGCGTTCGACCTTCGCACCCATGTCGAAGCCGGCGCGGAAGGTGCGGTAATCGTCTTCGTTGCTGACGTCTATTCCGGAGGCTCCGCGCTGTGCTTCGAAGCTAAGCCACGCCTCCTCGGCCACCGTGAATCTGTCTTCGGGGTTCTCCATCATCGCTCCTCCAAACACCCCCGGCCGCCTCGCCGCTTCAGCGCTGGGAAGGGGATGAAGCGTTTCGCGAGACGACCGGAGGGTGGCTCTGAATCGGTGGGCTTCCCAGCGCTCCGACGTCCTGTAGCGTATCACCTCCGGAGGGCCGCGTAAATGTCCGGTTACTTCCAGGCCCCCCGCGAGTGGATGTCCCTCGGCACCTACCGGGAGCCGGCCCCGCGCCGCCTGACCTGGGAAGAGCTGCTCGCCGAGGAGTTCACGCCCAGCGCCCGCCCGGAGCCGATCGCGGACCTCTCGGGGCTCAGCCCGGAAGAACGCCGTCGCGCCCGCCAGGACAGCGTCTTCTCCGGCCTTGCGTCCATCGGGGCGCTCCTCCAGGGCGATCAGCGCCGCGCTCAGGCCGGGGTCGGGGAACTGGCCGAGATTCGGGACCGCGCGATCGCCGGGGGCAACGCCCGCCAGGAGCAGACCTGGCAGCAGGAGAACCAGCAGCGGGCCGCCGAGGCCGAGCGCGGCAAGCGGGAGCAGGGGGCCAAGGCCCTCCTCGGCATGTACGAACGGGTCAGCGAGGGTGAGACACCAGCCTTCGCGCAGCGTGCCGAGCAAGCTGCGCGCGCCGGGTCCATGGCTGAGTTGACGAAGATGGACCAGGAAAGGGGCATGCGGGCACGCTCCCGCGAGGTGGGTTTCAACCCGGACGACTTCACCATCGAAGAGCTTCAGCAGCGGCTCTCGGAGGCCCTGGAGGCCCGGAAGATGGCCGAGCAGGCGCGCCTGAAGGAGGAGGAGGCCCGACGGCTGGGCCAAGTCAAGAATGATCTGGAGATCGCTCAAGAGGAGGCCCTGCGGGCGAAGCAGCTCAAGGGCTACGAGCCGCCGCAGTACGAGCCTCTGGACCGGATCCGTCAGAAGGCCGAGATCCAGGCGCAGACGTCGGCCAAGTACCGGGAGCCCGACGCGCCGGCGAAGCCGCGCTGGGAAGTCCGCAGCGGGCCGGCCGACCCTCTAACCGGTGCCCCCGGTCCTCTCGTGCGGGTGAACCCGGACACCGGCGTCGCCTACCCGGTGGAGCCGCCGCGCTCGATTGAACTACGCGTCGCCGACATTCAGAGCGTCGTGGGGGTGCTGCCGCCCCGTATTCGGGAGCAGGTGGCTGCGGATCTCGCCGCCGGCAAGCCACCGCGCCAGATTGTTGCGGAAATCCGTGCCGCCAGGGGAGGTCAGTAGGTGCCGAACCCCTACTCCCGCTTCTACGATCCGGACCGGAAGCCGGAGCCGCCAGCGAACCCCTACGCCGCGCTCTACCGACAGGGGGCGGGCCAGCCTCAAGCTCCGAGTCAGAGCCGAGCCTACGGCCCCTGGGAGGACACCGCCTCCCCCCTCGTCCAGCGTCGCCGGAAACCAGACGGGACCTACGAGACCCGCCCGAAGCCGGGAGCGATCCCGGGTGGTGCGCCGGGCGTGGGCCAGGAACCCGATCCGTACGCTGGGCGGCACCCGCATGCCGTGGTGGGCGAGCAGGTGCTCTCCAGAGTCAAGGAAGGCGTTGCGGGCGCGCTCGACCTCCCGGAGATGTCTGGGGCCATCGCCGACAAGTTGCCGCCCTGGGCTCGCCTGCTGCCGCCCGTTCAGGCCCTTCGCCTGCAACGCGAGCTGAAGCGCGGGGCCGACACAGCGCTCGGGGGCCTTCCGTCGGCCCTGCGGGAATCAGTGGGCGATGAATACGTCCGGCGGAAGGATGACCTCTCGCAGTCGCTGATCTCGCGCGGTGCGTCGCCCTTGGCTGCCGCTTCGTCCGACACCGCCCTGGAGGGGGTCGCGGCCGTGCTCGACCCGACCAACGCCTTGCCAGGCGGAGCGGCCGTTGACGCCGCGCGGACCGGCCGGCGCGTGGGGCGCTTCGCGGGGGTGCTGGACGACATCCCGCCGGCCTCCATCGTCAGCCCGGAAGACGCTGCCGAGGCCGCCTACCTGGCCGCCCGTGAGCGCAACCCAGGCGTTCTCCCCGGCGACGAGCGGTTCGTCCAGCCGGGCAGCGTGCGCGAGGCCCTCAAGCCCGAGGCCGAGATCCTGGAGGTGGGCGCGCGCCGCTCGCGAGAGGCCCAGGAGACAGCCCTCGGCCTACGAGCCCCTGACGACGCGGCCGACCTGGCCCGTGCCAGCCTGGAGATCGCGGACCGGTCGGAGTTGCCGGGGCCACCTCTGCCGCCCCGCCCCTTCGACGAGCTCGCGGATGAGGCCATGGCGGGGCTGGAAAGGCCCGAGAATCGACGATCTCCGGTTGAGCCGATGCTCATCACGGCCCAGGGGGAGCTCGGCGCTCCTGCAAGCGTTCCCTGGGCTCCCCGCATGTCCACGAAGGCGCTGGAAAGCGTCGCCGGCATGGAGGACGAGTTCCGGGAGTTGGTCGCCAAGAACCGCAGCGCGATTTACAGGGGGCGCGGCGATGTCGTGCCGGCCTCGACCTGGCACAACGCGCAACAGCTTGCCGACGATCTCGGCATGAGCCGCGAGGACTTCCTCCAGAACCCCGCCTTCCGGGGAGACCGCGAGGTGGCCCTGGGACGCGCCTATATGGGCGGGATGAAGCAGGAGATGAACGAGCTGGCGGGCGCTATTTCCCGAGGCGAGGTGTCGGATCTGAACGCCGCGAAGGCTCGGCTGGCCGACCTGGAGGTGGACACCGTCCGCATGATGTCCAACATCCAGGCGCGGCTCGCGGAGGGCGGGCGGGTGCTGCGCGAGGGGCAGGAGGCCCTGGCACCCTGGAAAGGGGATCCTCGGCGCGAGCTCCAGGCCGCCCTGCTTAAGCGCTACGGCGCGCAGAACGCCGAGGCCGCCGCCGCCATCGAGGCCAAGGCTGTGGCCCGCCTCCAGCGCCGCGCCGCCGCCGAGACCCGCAAGGCCCAGCGCGCGGCGACTGCCGAGGAGCTCGCCGCCGAGTTCTCCTCCCTGGCCGAGTCCTTCGGGAAGATCTCTCGCGCGGCTCGCCCCCGTGCCGTCCTTGACCCCGAGATGGTCGGCTTGATGGGGCGCATGGCACAGAACCGGGTGAAGGCGGGCGTCAACGCCGTCGAGCAGATCGCGGACGAGATCTTCCAGGTGGCCCGCGCCCACATCGAAGGGTTGACCGTCGAAGATGTCCGGGCGGCCGTCGTGGACAGCGCCATGTCCAGAAAGCCCCGGACGACGCCGCTTCTCGATCCGGAGGCTCGGCGGCTGGCGGTGGCGGAAGCCCGCGCGGGCGGGCGGGTGGCGAAGCTGGAGCAGCGCGTTCAGGCCGGTCCCTCGCTACCGGCGTCGCGCAGCCCGGCCGATTCGCCACGCCTCCAAGAGCTGCGCGGGCGCGCTGACGCTCTCCGGAAGCAGATTCTCTCCGACCCCCGCGAGGGCTTGGTGGCCCGCTATCGGGAGCTGCTGGATGACGCGACGGTTGAAAAGATCGCGATGCTCCCGGCGGATCCCGCCTCGCCCGACCTCTTGGCCTTCCTTCGCCAGATGGAGAAGCCGACCTTCCGGGACTACCGGACCAGCTACTGGATCAACAGCGTGCTGTCGGGAACGAAGACGATGATCCGCAACGGCGTCGGCAACGCCGTGCGCCTGGCGGAGCTGACCGCCATGCGGCCGGCCGGGGCCGTAGTAGAGCAGGGCCTGGCCCGCCTCCAGGGGCGCGCACCGGAGCGATTGTTGAGGGAGATGATTCCCGCCACGGTCGGCGTGTTCAAGGGCATCCCTGATGGCGTCAAAAAGTTTGCCTTTGTGATGAAAAACGGCTACGACCCGCAGCGGCTTGTCGCCGAGCTGACCGGTGAAGCCGTCGCGAAGTTCGATGCCGAGTCCTCACGGTTGCCGCTCTCGCCGTTCCTGCTGTCGGACTCCCCGGCCGTGCGCGGCGTCGGAACCGTCGTGACCATGCCCTCCCGCATCCTGGAGGCCACCGACGCGATGGTGAAAACCATTGCCCAAACCTCGGAGCTGAACGCGGCGGCGGTGCGGCGGGCGGCCCAGGAGGGGCTCTCGGGCGACGCGTTGGCGCACCGCGCGGCGGACCTGATCGCCGATCCGACGCCCGAGATGCTCGCGGAGGCCAGGGCTTTCGCGAAGAAGGCCACCTATCAAGACCCGATGTCCTGGGTGGGCAACCTCGCGAGCGCCATCCGCCGGGGGCCAAACGTCGATGCGAAGGCCCGGGAGCTGCGGGCGGCGGGCGGGCTGAGCAATCGCGCCCTGGCCACGGGGATTGAGAGCTGGCAGACCGTCAGCCAGCACCTCCTGCCCTTCATTCACATCTCCGACCGGGTGGCGGCCTCGATCACGGATTACATCCCGCTCTCGAAGCCCCGGAGGCTGGCGGAGCTGGTGGCCGAGCAGTCCCCGGAGGCGGCGGACCTGATCGCTCGGCAGGTGGTGGGAGGCGCGCTCGGGATGGCGGGGGTCGCCCTCGCGAACCAGGGCCTCCTGGTCGGAGCCGCGCCACGGGACGAGAAGCTCCGCAATGACTTCTACGCCGATGGAAAGCAGCCCTACTCCCTTCTCATGGGCGGGCGCTGGGTGCCGATGCGCGACGCTCTCGGGCCGTTGGCCGGTCCCTTCGTCGCGGCGGCGGTCTACCACGACCACCTCCAAGTTGGAGAGGATCCCTCGCAGGCGGTCTCCGGCATGACCTTGTCCACGGCGAGTTACATGCTCGACGCGTCCTACATGTCCACCCTTCAGGACGTCCTCCAGGCCGTGAACGAAGAGCGTGGCGGGGCCGGCGCGAAGCTCCAGTCGGCTGCGGCCCGCGTCGCCGGCGGCTACGTGCCGTACTCCGGTCTCCTGCGGAACGTCGCGACGGCGCTCGATCCCCGTGTCGTAGAGAAGGAGGACTTCTCTGACGAGATCAGCGCCGGCCTGCCCGGCTTGCGGGAGGACTTGCCGAGCCGCTACGACGCTCTCGGTCAGCCCCTGGAGATGGCGACGGGGCCGGCGGGGGGCTTCTCGCCCATCGTCCCCACCGAGAGCCAGCTCGCCGACCCTGACCTCGCCGAAGACGTCGGCCGCCTGCGATACACGGTGGAGCGGCGGCGGACCGAGATCAACCGAACCGTCGCCCAGATCAAGGACGCGCAGAAGGGCAAGGACGTCGCCCGCGTGAAGGCCCTCCGCGCCTCGCTGCCGGCCGCAACCGTCCTGAAGGCCCCTCAGGTCGCCCTGGACCGCGTTCGTGCCCTGGAGGGCCGCCTGCGGCTCGTGCGGGCCAACGACAAGCTCACCGCCGACCAGAAACGTAGCCAGGAGCTTCGCCTCCAGCAACAGATGGCCGCGATTCTCCAGGCCGCCCTCAAGAGGACTAAATAGGGGTTCCACTTTATGTCGCCTCCTCGCTCTTCGCCCCCCCCATCCCTGGACGACACCCGCTCGGGAATGTCCGAGCAATCCTTGGACGTCGGCCGGCTGTCGTTTCCGGCTAAGCTGGTGATCTCGATCATCGCTGGCTTGGCCACCATCGTCTTGCCGATCCTGGCCTCGTTCTCCACGATGAGGAGCGACATGCGGGACATGGCCACCCGCCAAGAGATGCGGGACGACCTGAACCGCCAGAATTGGGAGACCTTGTCACAGCAGCTCAAGACTCAATCCGCCAAGACCGAAATGTTGCAAATTGACGTCACGGAGTTGAAGCTCGCTATCGCCAGGTCCGGCGGAGCGAATCGTTAAGGAGGAAGGGAAATGTCCGACCCTCGCAAGTGCTGCATCCTCGGAATTTGTTGCCCCCCGGGGAGCGCCGAACAGCGCGCCGACCTAAAGCAATGGGCTCTCGGGTTGCTCCTGCACGATTCCGCCGACGAGTTGCGTGAGGAAACGGAGGAACGGCTTGAAGCCGCCCTCGACGAGCTCTACAACGACGAGGAGGTGAAGAAGGCCTTGGGTGACGGGTCGTGAGCCCTGAAGCCCTCGCCGCCTGCGCGGGCGGGTTCCTGTCGCTGCTGTTCAACTACGTGCCGGGCCTGAACGCCCGGTTCGACCGCCTCACGGCGGATGGCCAGCGGGCGCTCATGGCCCTCCTTCTGGCGGTCACCGCTGTCGGTATGGCGCTCTGGACGTGCACCAGCCCCGAGACTTCGGAAGCGTTCGGCCTCTGCGTCGGAGACACCAACTGGCGGGCCGTGGCCACCAACTTCGTTTTCGCTCTGATCGCAAACCAGGGCGTGGACCGCCTCAGCCCCAAACCCCGGGACCCGTAAAAATGGACGACGACAGCCCTCTCCAAGCTATCCAGCACGTGGCGGATCTGTCGTCCGACTCGGAGCTGGATCGCGCCTGGGCGCACCATCTTGGGGAGCCTACCCTGGTGGTGGACGAAGAGGGCCGGATCGCTCGCGCCAACGAGGAGGCCGTCCTGTTCCTGGGGTATCCGCGCCTGGAGTTGCTCGGCCAACGGGTCGAGATGCTGGTGCCGGACGGCTTCCGCGACCTTCACACCGCCCACCGCGATCGGTACATGACCTACCCCCAACCCCGCCAGATGGCGTCCCGTCAGGGAGCGCTGGCGGTCCGCACAAAGACCGGACGCGAGATCCCTGTGGCCATCTCACTCAAGCCGTTCACCGTCTCCTCTGGGCGCTATATCGCCGTCGTGATCCGGCTTCGGGAAGAGATTCGGGGATAGGGGTTTGCGATGCCCGAGGAGGCGGTTGGCTACGTGCAGATGGTCGCGGAGGATCTCCGCCGCGTCCACACCGACATCGAAAAGCTCGGAGCCCGGGTTGAGGCTGTCCAGCAAATGCTCCAGGCCATCCAGATCGAGAAGATCCACGCGCTCGCCATGCAGTGCTCGGAGCTGAAGGCAGGCCTTGCCTCGACGGACAAGGCCCTGGAAAGGTTGGCGTCGGGTCAATTGTGGTTGTCGCGTTCGCTGATCGGGGCGGTGCTGGCGGGAATCGTGGCTTTCCTGTTTAAGGCGATGGGTAATAATTAAGTCCTTTCTCCCTCCGCCGATGCTGTCGGGGATCACGGAGCGACTGAAGGCTGTGGAGACGGAGCAGCGCGCCAACCGGGCGGAGATCATCAACCGGTTGGAGCGCATCGAGGGCAAGCTGGACGAGAAGTAGATCAGAACGGTGGTGAGCCGACCACCATCTTCGCGATCTCCCGGAGAGCGCCCATCGGCCGGCCGCCTCCAGCCCGGGGGATGATGACCTTGTCCAACTGGGCGCAGATCGCCGCCTTCAGCTCGGCCAGCTCCTTCCTCACCGCTCGCTCCTCTTCCCCGGCCATCTCGACGGCGTCCTCCTCCTCCAGCAGCTTGGCCCGCAACTCCTCGTTCTCCCGTCGGAGCCTCTCCAGCTCCTCGCCCCCCGGCCCATCCCCCGGCATCGTCACCTTCGAGATCTCCCCATCCCAGGCGGTCAGGTACGCCTCGCCGTCCCTCGTCCTCTCCCGCTTCGCGAGATAGCGGGCGTCGGTGAAGGTGGTCCAGCTAAGCTCGATTCCGTGCTGGCGACAGTACTCTTCCAGCAGGGGGTTGGGGTTCTTGGGGTCGGGCGGCCCCATCTTCTCCAGCACCTTGTCGCCGTTGATCTCTTGCTCGGTGAAGTCGTACCGCTTTTTGAACGCCGCCGCCCAGGCCTCCCGGTTGTGGAAGGGGCCGTCCGCCGGCAGCTCTGCGGCGGGGTTGAGGTTCCGGGCCTCGAAGTGCGTCGGGGACTTCGACTCCATGAAGCGGGCGAAGGCGAACTGGTAGCCTGCGGGGAATAGGTGCTCTCCGAGGTTCATTTGGCTCTCCTATTGTGTCGGAAGGTAGAGATGGCGTCGCGGATGACGCCGAGGATCACAAGCGCAACGATGCCGGTGATGAAGGCGTGGGCGCAGGTCACGCCTCCTCCTCCTCCAGGAGGGCGTCAAGGTGCGCGATCACCTCGCTCGGGTCGCCTTCAAAGTTGTCCTGTTCCATCCTGTCGAGCGATTCGACCAGGGGAACAAGATACGGGGGTAGGTGTCCTTGCCGCTTGGCCCGCCTTAACCGTTCGAGTGAGTGGATGCGCAGCCCGCTCACGCCGCGCCCCGGGCTTCGATGGCGGCGGCGAGGGCGATAGGGCAGCGGGGGTCGTGCTCCGTGAGTCGGCCGTTGTCGTCGAAGCCGCCGCCAAATTCGGCGTCTCCGCAGTTCAAGGATAAGCAAGAACACCCCGCCTCCCGCACCAGCTCGGCGCAGGCGGCTCGCTCGGCTTCGACCGCCCGGTCCCGCTCGCCTTCGATGGCCGCCTCGCTCTGCTCCCACCCGCGTCTGTCCATTTACCTCGCTCCTTCCGTGTAGGCCGCCGGGCGCACCCGGATTTCCAGATACGGCGCTTCTCCCTGGGCTGCCACCCACTTCTCGAACGGCTCGTAATACTTACAGATCTGCCCGTCGTCATCCCAGAGCACGCCCTCGCCAGCGTCCCCCACCGGCTTGATGAGGTTGTCCAGGTTGCCGTAGCGGCCGGTGTGCGGCCGGCGCGGGACCGGCATCGTCTTCCGGTGCTGCGTTACCGGGCAGGTGAACACGGCCACCAGCGAGAGGGCCAGCGGCTGCGCGCCGTAGAACGTACCCTGGTAGCTCGGGGACATGCCCGCTTCGACGGCGGCGCGGTACATCCGCTCTTGCAGCTCCACCTTGAAGTTGCGGACCTTGGAGGGCTGGCGGATAGTCAGCCCCTCGCGGCCATCCTTGGCTCGCCAGCGGCCTGCCTTGCCCTGATTCTGGGGTACGGGGTCGCCCGGCACTCGGATGACCAGCTCGGGAGCCGCCAGCGACCGTCCATGGGCGATCTCCTTCTCCGTCGGCGGGCGCGGCACCCCCATCTCCATCGGGATCTCACCGGACACGGTCTGGCTCCTCGTACGCCCCCAGGGCCTCCCGGAAGGCGGATGCGGAGCAGAAGTAGATCGACGGCCGGACCCCTGGGCCGCTGAGCACCCTCTCGTGCGGCGGCCAGGAGTCGTTCTCGTCCCCGAGGTCGCGGTCGGAGAGGAAGTCGAGATCGGCGGAGGACATTTCAGTCCGCCTCCCACATCTCGGCCTCGTACGCCCGCGTCTGCTCCTCGCCAGTCAATTCCTCAATGATCTCAGCGCCGCACCGGCGACACTCCCACACACCGTCGCCCACGCTCCGAAGATTATGTTCGATAGTCTCGCCGCAGATATCGCCGTGCGAGGGCTCTAGCAGCGGCTCCGCGTCCATCCTCATTCCTCGTCGCCTCCGCCGCTCGCGTACTTCACCATGACCTTCTCTGCGCCGGGCTCAATCCACAGCTCGACGCCGTCCACGCTGTACTCCGTTATCTGCTTCTTGTGCATGAGGGCGGCGATCTCCAGGCGCTTCTCCTTCTCGTCCTTGGTGAGGTGCATCCGCTCCCGCTGGAGGTCGTACAACTCCAGGCCGAGGGCGTGCAGCTCGGGGTCGCGGTCCGGGGACTCAGTTCCGGGAATCTCGCTCTGCGCGGCCATCAGCCCCTCTCTTCCTTCCACTGCTTCCCTTCGTCATCGCCAAGTCCCTGGGCCACCGACAGCATCCCCTCGCGGGTCGGCATGGGAATCTCCCGGGTCTCGCCGCCACCACCTTCGCCGGTCTGGGGCTCCTCATCAAGCTCCGGGTAGATTTCTGCCGCCGCCGCCTTGGCGGCCTTCGCGAGCGCCGCCAGATCGCCTGCGGCCTCCGACGCGATGGCCTCCGTGCTGCTCCATTCCACGTCCTCCGCCAGGATCTTCAGCAGCTCCTCGGCGAGATAGGTCCGCCGGCGCTCCAACTCCTCGGACAGGGCCTCGCGGGGGTCCACGGGCGCGCCCACGTAACCGGCCGCGGCGCTCATAGGGTAGCCGCCCTGCAATGCTCTCAGCTTCCGCAGTAGTCTCCGTTCGCTCATTCATTCCTCCTCTCGAAGTTTTGCGGCCCCCCGAAGACCGACCGCCACGGGCGAGTCCGCTTCCAGGGTTCGATGCCTCTTGCGAAGCTCTCCAGCGGTTGACCGTCGCTCGGCCTCGTCGAGCGCCACAGCCTTCTCGATCAGTCGCGCGACGTAGGTCTGGATCGGTCGGCCGTCTCTCGCCACGTCCATCCTCTGGCTCAACTCCGGAGAGATCCAGAGCTGAAGCTTCCTCAGTCCCTTCTCGCTTCGTGGGTCTGCCATAACCTGGATCTTCCTTCGAAATCCTGCCGAAGTCAAGCTCCTCCGAAGAGATTCTCCTTGAGCGCGAACCTTCCCTCCGGAAACTCCAACACTTTTCCCGCCTTCTTTTCGCGGTTGAGCACCTTGCGTAAGGTGTCGTCCTTGACGTCCTCCAGCTCGGCGCGCAGCTCCTCACGGGTGAGGGGGCCTCTCCCCAGCACCAGGCGAACGCGTTCCCCGAGGGCGAGCTGGGCGGCAAGATCCGGAACCCGTCCCAGCTCGATGGACCGGACCGCTGTCTCGTCCTCCCCGAAAGTAACCTCGAAGCCGATGCTGCGCATCCTGCCCGTCGTGTTGAACTTCCGGTGGTGGAGCGCCACCTGGACGCGGTTGTCGTCGGCCTCACGGGAGGCGGGCTTGATGTTCCACGTGGAGCGGGCTGAATTGGCCCAGAACATCGAACCGAAAGGCCGCTGGTCGCCCCCTTCTCCGCCCCGCACGTGCGCGATGTGGAGGCTGCCCACCGGCCCAAGGGTCCGCAGGGCCTGGAAGTACCGCATCGCCTGTTCCGCTTCTTCGGGCGGTCCGTCGCAGGCGTAGCCCACGCTGTCAAAAACGACGAAGTCGAGCGCGTCCGCCTTCACCATCTTGCGCAGCCGCTCGGCCTCCCGGCAGAAGGGCTGAGAGCACCGGACGTAGCGGATCTTCGGGAGGGACCCGACGGGGAACAGCCGGCCCAGCCGCAATCGGTGCTCCGAGGCGTCGAGCTCCCAGTCGAAGAGCCCAACCCGGTGGCCTTTCTCCGCCAGGCGGCCGGCGAAGTAGAGGGCGAGCATGGACTTGGCCGTGCCGCCTTCCCCGAACAGGATCAAAGGGTGACACCGCAGAAGCGGGAAGCCGTCGATGTAGAGCAGGCTCTCGCGCTCGGGGAGGGCCACCTCGGAGAGCCAGACCGCCGGCTCCCCTTGCCGTTCGGTCGCCAGTATGCGCATCGCGAAGCTCTCGATCGCCTCGCGCCAGTCCCCCTCGCTGTTCTTCGTGCGGGCCATGACGTCGAGATCCTTGGCGAAGGCGGCGCGGGTCCGGGTGCTCGACAGATTGACGTCCGCCACCGTCAGCACGCCATCCATCGTGCGCGCCCCCGGCAGCTCACACCGGACAAGGATTTCGCCTTTTAGCTGTCCGGCATCGCGCCGGAGGTAGTCCACCTCCAGGGTGGCCTGGAGCTTCGGCAGGTGCAGGCGGTAGGAGCCCTGCCCAAGAGCTTTGAAGGCGGGGAGATCGGATTTGAGGGTTTCTACGTACGCATCCAGTCGGGAGGCCGGCGACTGGATCTCGGTCATGGAACGGCCATCCAGGACTCGCGAATTGCGGAGATGCGCCACATGGCGGCTTCCACCTCGGGAAGATGGGGGCGGACGTCCTCCCCCTGGGTTAGGGCGTTGGCGACAAGGTAAACGAAAAAGGCGTCCCGCTCAAGCACCTGGAGGGCGTCCTGAGCGGGGATGCGGCCAACCCGCTGGCGGGTGCGGGTCTCGCTATAGGGCAGCGGCCGGCGCGGTGGGAAGAGGTCCGCGAGGTCGAGTCCGAGAGCCGGGATGATCGCCGCGCCGTTGCCGTTGCAGGAGAAGCACCAGAGCAGGATCGCCCCGTCCGGCTCCTCCCGGATCGACAGGCTCGGTGTTCTGTCCTCGTGGAGCGGGCAACAGGCCATCCAGCGGTTCGGCCCGACCTTGCGGTACCGGGACAGGCGGGGCAGAAGGAGGTCGATGGGATCCGTCACCACTCCTCCCCGCCATCGTCCTCGCGCACTTCCGACGCCTGCTCTTGTAGCAGCTCCAGGAGGGTGTTCCTTTCTCGTCGCTCCCGGATCGCTCGCAACATCGTCTCCGAGCCCGCACAGCGCGGGTTGGCGAGGGCGTGGACAACGAAGGAGACGAGCGACACGTCCCTATCTTCGAAGACCGCCTTCTCGTACTCCTCGTAGTCGCGGAAGCCGCCGACCCCGTGGACGAGGTCCCGGCACCAGCCGAGGACATCGAAGGGCTCTGCCGGCGCGCTGCCGGCCCGCGTTTTCTCCTCGCACACCCCGCAGATCGGCCGCCCTTCAGGCGTGTCCGAGACCCGGTAGCTGGTGTGGCGACTGATCCCTCCCGTAGACCACATCCGGCAGGCGGTGTCCTCTCCGTCCCAGAGGTGTGCAGGTGGCTGCGGCTCGCCCCGCACCGCCCTACGCCGCGCTCCCTTCGGGGTGAGATCTTTCATCAGGTATCCCATCTCGCCTCCTTCTGTTCTCTGGTTTTCCGAAACCCATGGTTCCGGGCCTCCTTTCCCCCTCCCGTCCAGGCCCTGCCCTTCGTGTCCTGTCTTCCGGTTCTGAGCCCCTTGGGGCTCCAGAACGTCCCAGGCAGACCTCCCCCTACCCCCTCGGGTAGAGAGAAGATCTGCGGCCCGAAGCGCGCCGTGTCGGCCGCCTCGGTCGGGTCTCCCGTGAACGGAGACCAGAGGATGCTGCTATCGGGGGTCCACCCCCTCACCGGCTAGGCCCATCCCCTTGCCTTTCGGCTCACTCCAGGCCCTGCCCCCGCCGCCGGCTGCATGGTCTGCGGGGGGCTTGAGCGTCCCGGTCGGTTGCCGCTGTGCGACCCGTTCACTGGATCGGATGTCGGCTCTCCAGGGGTTCGGGATGCCCAGCGAACGCACCTGGAGCGATGGACGCCGCACCTTAAGAGTGACTGTTGCGATGGAGCCAGCGGGAAGAAGTGCTACACTGGGGCCATCGCGTGAATCTGAAGCCTCTGGGAGTCGGCGGCGAAACTGGCTCCCGGGGGCTTTCCCTTTTCTGGCCCTCTTAGCACGGGGGCGGGAAAAGGGGGTGCTGCGTTGAACTACGACCGCCAGCGTACTCCTCGGCCCGCCAGCCGTCAACGCGTCAATTTGGCACACCACCGCGCCAAAATGGCACATGGTCGGCACGGGTCAGGCGCTCGGCACCTCCGCGAAGTCATAACCCCAGGAGATCCCGTCGGCCCGCGAGCAACGGACCCAGGTGAGCGGGTCGATCAGGGCCTGGCGGTTGAACGACGTGTCCTCGATCCAGGCGATCCAGCCGTCCGGGATCTCTCGGCGAAAGATGGTCACCCGGAGCATCGGCAGGGGAGCGTCGCGGGCCTCGGCTTGGAGGCGGGAGTCCCAGATGCCCCGGTCCACGAGATCCTTCATGATGCGGACGGCAATCGCCATGTCGTCCCGGTAGTACTTCGCGGGTCTCTTGACCTTTTCGCCGAGCATCAGGGCGGTCACGACGTCGCGATACCCGTCGTAGGGCGGCATCGGCTCGCCGCGCTTGTCTTCGTCCTTGGCCCGGGGGCAGGGGAGGACGACCGGATCAGCAACCGACCAGGAGGGTCGTTCAGCGGCCCAACGAGTCGAGTCCGGAACCTTGAACCGGAAGTGCCGGTTCAGCCCCGCCTCGGCCAGGAGGACATCTTCGCAGGCCAGCTCCATCTCCGGGTCGTCGCGGCCCTCACACCCCCTCCTGACCGCCAGGATCGCCCCCATGCTGTAGCTCCCGTGCATTCCCGGGGCTCCCTGCTCACACGCCTTGCCGACCGTCATGTGGCCGATCTCCGCCATCGGCTCAACGAGATCCAGGAACCGCTTCCGGTTCGCCGGCGACCAGTCCACCAGCAGGTTGATCGCGGCCCGCATGAGTTTCTTGTTCACGGGGCCGTCTTCCGGGGAGACCGGCTGAACCTTCTCGCCCCGGGACGCCCGGTTGAGCAGCTCCAGGAGGACGCGGTGGTCACGCTTCTTGCTGGCCATGTCAGACCCCTTCCGGTCGAAGGAGCTTGGCGTACCACCGGCCCAGGCGGAGCCCCTTCGTCAAGCCGTTGCGTTCACTGAAAAGGAGGCGGCGCGTGGTGGTGTCGCGCACGTGGAGCCCCCAGCCAAAGAGGCGGAACCAGAACCCCCAGCGCCAGACGTGGAAGCCGAACATCACGCCCCTCCTATCCCGGCCGCCAGGGCCTTCGCCATCCGGAGCTGCCAGGCCGGATCCGCGAGGTTGGCAGCCTGCTTCGGGTTGGTGATGAACTCCATCTCCACCAGGACCGCCGGCATGTTGGTCAGGCGGAGCACGGCGAAGTTGGCCTCCTTCAGTCCGCGCCAGTGATGAACGGGCCGCATCCATTCCCCCTGCTCCGGGAGGGATTCGTCGCGGAGGTCGAAGTGGACACCGAGCTGCCGGGCGAGCGCGTCGGCCAAGTCACCGCCGGCTACGCTACCCGGGAAGCTGAAGACCTCCATGCCCTCCACCTCCGGGCGAGCCGCCGCGTTGCAGTGGAGGGAGACGAAGAGATCGGCCTTCCAGTTGTTGGCGAACTTGGCGCGATACTCCAGCATGTGGTGCACATCGTACCGCCGGGTCTGGTAGACGACGTGCCCTGAAGCGCTCAATTCATCTGCGAGGAGCTTCGCCACCTGGAGCGTGATGTCCTTCTCCCGCAGCCCGTTCGCCCCGGCCCCGGGGTCACGCCCGCCGTGGCCGGGATCCAGCACCACCCTCACCACCGGTTCTCCGGGAGGTGAGTGTGTGCTTCTTCAAGGATCTCCAGGCGAACCAACGCGTCGGCCAGAAGCTCAACAAGGCGGCCTCCCAGCACGTCGGAGCCGTTCATGTGCAGCAGGTCCGCCTTCAGCTCGCGGAGCTTGTCCGCCCTCCTGGCGTTGAACTCTTCCATTGGATCACCTCGCGATGAGGACCGAGAAGCTGCCCTGGAGGCGGGCACCCTTCGGCCTCTGGTAGGGGACTGCGGCGGCGGCTCCGATGGAGATTCGCCAGCCGTTGCCCGTGGTGTGCTCGTAGGACAGTTTGACGACGCCGTTCTTCTCGAAGCGGGGATCCCCGCCGATCAGCTTGAAGAGAAACTTCGGACCGAGACGGGCGATCTCAAACTTGACAGTCTCGCCGTCGTCCGAGGTGACGCCCACGTAGTAGGCCACCGCCTTGTCCGGGCCGACGGTGGCGACCAGCTCGTCCCGCAGCTTCCGCCCGATGGCCCGTGGGGTGAGGGCAAGGGACAAGTCGGCCGCCCGCTTCTCCATGGCGACGACGACGGGGTCTCCCGCGTTGAAGGTGGGGGAGGTTGGGGTGATGGGGTTCACTCTGCAAACCCCTCAATAAATTTCCGCATTTTCTCGGGGGAGTCCTGAAGCATGCCGGCCGCAAAAGCGAACAGCGCCAGGTTTTTGGCGTCCTCGTGTTTTCCCAAATCCGAACAAAGAGACGCCAGAGCGTTGGCCACGCCGTCGCGACCGGCCAGCTCATCCAGAGCGCGCTGCTTCGTCCAGCGCATATGCTCAGCTCTCGTCATCAACGCACCCTCCTGATAATTGGCACCACCTTCTCCTCCGGGCGCATCAACTCGGCCACGCGCCGAGCCACCGCCTGAAGGCCTCGCTCGCAGATCCGCCAGCGGAAGTCGTCCAGGACCTCCAGCCGGAAGACGTCCGCCCGTTCCATCAGCCGGTATCGGAGCCCGCCCGCCGCCCACTCGTCCACCACCCGCTCCGGCTCGGTGTGGTGGGGAAGGGGTTCTCGAAACTTCATGCCCCCTCCCACAAATCGTCCTCGCCGGGTTCCCGCATCCGCTCCCCGGCCTCCAGGTTGTTCCTCAGCACCGTCAGGCCGGCAGCCAGTTCTTCGGCGCTCTGCTTCGACACGGCGACGCGGTCCGGAGTCCCGAACGCCAGCTCCAGCGCTTGGCCCCGGGCCGCTCGATCCTCGCCCAGATGGCGCGTCAGCAGGCCCCCGATTTCGTCCAGGATGCCCTTTTTGGCCTCTGGCTGCCCCGTGGCGGGCCGATCTCCTTGCGGGGCGAGGTTGCCCTTGGCCCACCGGGCTAGGCGCTCGCCAATCTCCTCTGAGAGCTGAAACCCAGGCTTGAACCAGTCGCGGAATTGCTGCGGGTTCTTGATCGCCAGCCGCTCCCATTCCGTGTCCGGGTTGAGGTTCGGGTGTCCGTCCGAGCCTGGGGGGAGGAGAAACCGCGCTGTCATGTAGTACGGCAACTCCGAGCTGGTCTCCGCCTGCCACCCTTTGTGAATGGGCTTGCCATCCCCACCGTCGCGCTTCGACTTGCCCGGCTTTGTCTTGTCCTGCGCTCGGTAGAGCAGGAGCAGCGGCACCTTCCGGCCGTCGCGCCGGATGGACCCGAAGGCGATCCGCTCGTTCAGGCGCTTCCGCTGCGCCTTCGGCACCACCATGGAGGCGAACAGCAGCCGGTCCCGCTTTTCCCGGTCGTCGCCCGCCCCTTTGCGTTCCATATACTCCTCCATCATATTCAGGAGCGCGATGTGTTCGTGGGTCAGGGTATCGATTATGGCAACGCCGATGTCCGGCTTCGCCAGCAGCATGTCCAGCACCTGGACGTATTCCAGGGGGCTCTTCGGCTGCGGGAATGGAACGTGACGGAACTTGAACGGGCCACCTCGGCTCGCGTGTAGCTCCAGGGCCCGGTCGTTCTCGGTGTCCACCCAGTAGATCTCGCCGCCATAGACGCGCTGAATGCCGGTCGCCACCCGGCCAGCCGAGTAGCTCTTCCCCGAGAAGGAAGGCCCCGTGATGCCGATCAGCAACGGCAGCTCCTTGAGTGGACGCGTGGACGGGTCGTAGTCCTCGAAGGTGCGCTCAGGCATTGGAATCTCCCATCCAGCCGGGGTCAGGGCGTCCATCCGGGAACGCCGCCACCAGCTCCGCCTCGGTAGCGAAGGACGACGCCTCGATGGTCTCTAGCCGCCCGTAGCCGGGGAAGCGGTCAGTGATGAGGCACTCCCGCCACGTGCGCACGGCCCGCTCCCACTTCATCCGGCCGAGGTCGAGCTGGGAGGCGGACAGGGGGACCAGGGCGACGTCCCAGGGCGCTCCCGGCTCGCACCAGAGGAAACCGTCGAACGATACCCGACCGGCGAGCTCCGGGTAGGCCAGAGACACAGCCCGCTCGGCCACGTACGCCTGGATGTCGTAGCCGGCGTACGGGATGCCGCGCTGGAAGGACTTCGGATGTCCGCCTTGCGGGAACTTGAGGTCCCAGACGCGGGCGGAGCCGTCAAGGCGCAGCATGTCTAGGCGCACTTTGCACGGCACGCCTTTCAGATACGCGCGGCCATCCTTCGCGGTGAACGGCTCGCCCTCGTGCCAGAGGATCGTCACCTCCTTGAGGCAATCGCGGAGCGGCACTTCGTTGACTTCGATGCGAGCGGCCTGGATTACCGCCTGGGAGTGCGCCATCTCCAGCTCGTGCGCCAGGATCGGGATCCCGCCGGCCGCCCGGATCTCGTCGCGCTGCTCCTGCGCTTCGGTCTTTCGATAGTCCACCGCGTAGGCCACGGGGCCGAGCTTCGCTTTGTCGAAGTGGACCATGATGGGCTGGACGTCCACCGGTTGCCCCAGCACGAGCCCGTGCAGCAGGGTCCCCCACTCGGTCGCCCGGCGCTGCGCCTCCGCCATCTCCTCGGGGTTGTTCCCCAGAAGGGGGTGACGGTGCCACGCATGGAGCGGGGACTCGGTGAGGATAGTGTGCGCCAGGGAGCGCGAGAGAAAAGGCCCCTGGTGCCCCGGGATCTCGTCCCGGAGGTAGGACGGCATGGGGAGGTTGGGGATGATCTCAGCCGGCATGTTCCACCTCGCCGGGACGATCAACGAGAATCCAGGTTAACCCATTGCGGCGCATCTCGACGTGAAACGGCAGTGCGTTGAAGTCACGAGCGACGCGTTCCATTGGGTCGCCGTCACCGTCAAACCAGCGTCGCTCTTGGAGCGGAAGAGCGCCATGCAGCCGGACCAGCAGAGTCACGACGCCGACGTATAGGTGGCGCAGCTTACTCTCCATCACCCGCCTCCTTCTTCCGTAGGCCCACTTTGCCGGAGGGCTTCTCGGCCTGTCCCGGATCTGCGCCGATGGAGAGATCGCCTTTCAGCCCGGCCCGCTCCTGGAACTCCTCCCAGGCGGCGGCAGTCTCTGCGGAAGAGCATCCGCTCGGCCCCGTCTGCCGGAACGCGGTCACGTTGATGACTCCGGACAGATGCCGCATCGCCGCGCCGAGGTGCTGGATCGTCGCCCCCATGTCGTCGTCGGGCTCGTCGTCCATGGCGACGTCCGCGAGCTGGCCCACGACGCCCGCGAGGGTCGAGTAGGCCAGTCGCAGGGTCTCCAGGTCGAACCTCTCCAGCTTCTCGGGCTTGTCGCCCAGGGCCTCGCCCAGGAGGTCCAAGCCGGCGGCGAGAGCGCGAGCTTCATCCGGCGACATCGGAAGTCTCCTCGCCGACTACGACTTCGGCCCACAACGCAAACTGGTTCGTGTCTGGAGCAATGTCGTAGCGGCCGTTTTCCGCTGGGATCTGCATCTCGGCGCACGCCGCTTTGAACAGATCCATCTTCTCGAATGAGGCCGACTCGGCAGAGCCGACGATATCGCTACCCGTGCCCACGTTGACGTCGATGCGAGGCGGGTTGCCGGTGAACGCGGCTCGCTCCCAGGGGTCTTGAGCGTCGATCTCGTACACGATGCCGAGAGCTGCCCACTCGTCGAGTGGTTTCCCAGTAGCGCGCAAAAGTGCGTTCGCAAGAGGCGTGCTGTATCCATAGCCGTTCATCTCTTCTCTCCTCTCCGCCACTCGGCGGGGTTGACGAACGTTCCAGACCAGATCCCCAGGCGGCGAGCACGAGCCTGCCGCTCCTGAGGGACGTATTCCGTGCTGTAGCGGGTGAAGGCGACGGCGTGGCCCTGAGCGACCATCCAGGCCCCGAGGTCGGTCCACGGCCCTTGCCCTGGTTGCGGATGGAGCACGTAACAACGGGCGATCAGGCGCTTGTAGCGGTCCCGCTCCCCGGCCTCGCAGCGCACCGGCCGGCCCGCGATGAAGTCCTCCAGGGCCACCAGCGAGCGCGCCCCGCAGTGGTAGCCCGCCCCGCTCGCTTGCAGAGCTGATCCTTCTCCGGCGCGTCGATCCCGTGCAGGCGGATGCGCTCCTCGCCCAGCTTCAGGGTGTCCCCGTCCACCACGGTTGCGGGACCGGAGAGGGTCAAGGCCGCCACCGGCAGGCACAGCAGGAGGAAAGCCGCCACCAAAGCAGCGAAGCGCCGGAAGCGCCAGGCCTCCCCCGTCTCTTCCCGGATGACCTTGACGATCCGCCGTCCGCACGGCCCGCACGCCCGCATCGCCCAGCCGCCGGGAGCGACGATCTGCCCATCAGCGCGGTTCCGGCAAGGCTCCCGCCGGCCGCGAGCGTCCACGGGGTCGTTGTCGCAAAAGAAGCAGCTCACGAGCGGCCCGCCTTCCGGAGAGCGGCGTCAATGCCGGGAAGAGCACCAATGGCGGCGTCGCTAAGCTCTACGCCGACAGGTTGCGCAAGGGGACTCTCGGCCAGCCAATTGATGACGTGGCGGGCATCCTCCAGCGCATCGTCCAGCACGTCCCGCTGCTGGCGGGCTTCGTTTCGCTCTCGAAGAAGATCGGGAGCAGAGGCGATCAGCCTGCCCCGCCTAGTGGCCTCGTCTACGGACTGGCCGTGCGCTACGGCGACCGTCTCAAAGCCCATGCGGATTTGACGACGGCGCTCCGTCTCGAAGTTGGACCGCTTCTGGTAGAGATCTCCTAGCGACCAGACTTCGCCCTGCTCCGCCGCCTGCGCCATCGCCTCCGGAGACCCGAAGGGCTGGAACGTCCACTCCTCGCCCAGCTTCTCCCGGTACTCCGTGGTGGCGGCCTCTGAGCAACGGCGGCATTGCCGCGAGATTCGCAGCCCCTCCGGGCTCACGGTCCAGCCTTCCGCGTCGTGGTCCTGCGGCCGACCGTCCACGCCGCTCTCGCAGGGAACCGGAAAGGGCGGACGCAGAGCGGGCTCCTGCGGGAAGGGGCCGACGGAGTCAACGCCCGCCAGTGCGCGAGGGCACCAACTGAGATGCGGTAGACCGGAGGTGCATTCTGAGACCTCGACCCAATCCGGGCCGATGCCATTGGCTGGACAGATGCACTCAGGCAGGGGTGCGGTGTCGTCGGGTTCGCCGCCCAGGGGCTCGGCGGGCTGGTCAAGGTCGGTGCTGGCGGTGGTGGTGTTCATGGGCTCTCCTTCCGCGACGCGCCAGCCGCCGATGTTGGGGTCCTTTACCATGCGCGACATGCACGCCGCCGAGCACGTAGCAGGAGGATGAGGCGGACGCCAGGGCGCTCCCGAGACCGCATTCTCGTCATACTGAGACCCGCAAGCACGACAGGTCAAGAAAACCGGCGTAGCGTTCAAGCGGTGAAGCTGGGGAGCGGTCAGGTGAATTTCTTGGCTCATGTGGGCTCTCCTTTTCTCTGTCTGAAGGCAGTGTCTCACAATGCCCGACACGCTGTCAAGAGGGAAAGAGAAAGAATCTTGACTGACTGCAGAGAGCGGTGCGACAATGCCAGACATGGACACGAAAACCGTGAAGGTAGACACCCGCGTCTCCCCCCAGGAGAAGGAACTGATGCGCCGGGCCGCCGAGAAGTCGGATCGCAAGCTGTCGGCCTGGATTCGCTGGAAGCTCCTGCGCGGCCTCAAGCCGGCGGAGGCCCCCGGGCCATGAGCGCCGAAGCCGACCACCAGCACGAGACCCTGAAGGACGCCATCCGCGCCGGCCTGCGCGAGGGGCGGGAGATCACGACCGCCGACGTCAGCCGAGCGCACGGCGTGGGCTTCTGGCGGTCGTGCGCCGCCCTGGAGAGCCTTGAAGCCGAGGGAGTCCTGGCCCCGATGCTCCCGTGCCGCTGGCGAGTCCGCAGCGCGCCGCGGCCCGAGACCGGCTACGGCCTGGCCCTGTCCGCCGCCGAGCACGGAGCCCTCCTGCGGCTGCTGGACGCCTATCTGTCCGACCGCGCTACGCTCCTGCACAGCGAGAGACTCGGAGAACGCCTCGGAGCGTTGACAGAAAGAGAGGCGAAGGGGCTGGTGGCGGTCCCGCTACCCCTCTCCGACCCCCGCGATACCCCTACCCTCCGCGCCATCCGCAGCCGCCTCAAGAGGCCCGCGCGATGACCGCCTGCCCGAAATGCGGTGACGAAAGCGGGTACGTCTACTTCGTGCGCGTCGAGATGTTCGGGGCATGGGGCTCGCCGGCGGAGTCCAGCGGCCACACCGAGGGACCGGCTACGGTCTCATGCTTCAGGTGCGGGCACAGGGTCCGTAGGCCTGACGCTGAGGGCCGCAGAGAGAGGCCCGCGTGAGCAAACCCTTCAAGGCCGCCCTCTGCGCCGCGCACCTCATGCGCCCCGGCTTCCGGTATGGAAGCTGGGGGTGCTCTTGTCGCCGCCGCGCCGGACACCCACCACCTTGCCGCGCCGCCGGCCGCTGGGAGTGGACCGCCGAGAGCACCCGAGGCGGCAAAGGCTTCGTCCAGCACGTCCGCGACACCTTCACCGGGGAAAGGTTCGATCTGCCCTGAGCTACGGCCAGCTGTTACGAACGGTAACAACACAAGCAGGTGGGTCCGAAATTGACCCACCTCTCCCCAGTGCACGACCCCTGCCGTCCCCCTAAGGTGACGCTCTGCCCTCTACGTCCGGTACTGCCCCATTATGTAAACGTGCAGCCGTACTACAACGCGCTGATTCCAAAAAGGTTACGATGACACAAGACACGCATGTCGCCTGTTGCTGAGGCGTAGGTGGGGCGGAAGCACTACCGGTAGTGGTGGGCTGCGAGAGGCTTCCGGAGGCGCTGGAGGTAGGGGGGGGGAGGGGTCGCCGGTCCGGGCTCGCGCCCCCGATCAGGCCCTCTTGCACCATAAAGGCCCCATTTTCACCTTTAGAGGCCCCTGAAATGCCCCTTTGGACCCCCTCGCACCCGGGGAGCCCTAGACTGCCGCTTCGGGCCGTCTATCGCCCTGGCGGGCGACACCATGATAACGGCGGTGTCAAGCGGTTGGGAAGGGGGTAGACTCTTCGGCATGAGTTTGAGGGAGTCACCGACGGAGCTGATGGAGCGCCTGGCCCGAGAGAGGGCGGAAGCGCGGCCAGCTCGCCCGGAGGTCGTTCGAGTCGCAATCACCGGGGGGCGGTCCTACACGCCAACGCGGGCGGATCTCGCGAAGTTCTGGGAGCTCTTCGACGGCGCGGGGGCTGACGAGCTGCACCACGGGGATGCACCGGGGGTGGACCGGTACGTGGCTGCGGTGGTGCGTCGAGGACGGCCGGCGGTCGCGGTCGTTGCCCACCCGGCGGACTGGAGCCTGCATGGCCGGCGGGCGGGGCCGCTCCGGAACCGGCAGATGATGGCGGCGGCGGACCTCTTGATTGCCTTCCCCGGAGGCCGGGGTACCGAGAGTTGCATCGCGGAGGCCCGCAAGCTTGGCCGGCCAGTTCACTACGTCGCTGAGCCCGAGGTGGTGGTGCGGGTCGTCACGCCGCACGTCTGCGCGGTCAAGGAATGGACCTGGAGCTCGGAGCGGGCGGAGTGGTGGGGCCGGTGCGAAAAGTGCTGTCGGCTGAACTTTCCGGACCGGAAGACGCGGGCCGCGCTGGAGATGTCCGTGTCCGCGTCATAGTGCCCTGCTACACCGTCTCGCGCGATCCGAGGCGGCAGCCCTCCCGTCCCTGATGATCCTCCGTACCGCTGTGACAGCGAGGCCGGTCCGCTCCGCGATTCGGTGAGAGGACCAGCCGTCCTTCGCGAGGCCGAGGACGTCGGTGCTGCGGGTCCAGGAGGTCTGTTCGTGGGCGAGCTGGGCGCGGAGGCGGCGATTGTCGCCGGTCAGTCGCTCGACCTCGTGGATCAGGGCCTCACGCCGGGGCCTCATCTGGCCGCCCCTCCTCACCGCGCCCACCAACCCCACCGGGTCCGACTGGAAGCGCGATCGTACCCGGGCGTCCACCCGGCCCGCCCTTCCTTCTCCAGCGCCTTGAGAATACGGCTTGCGGCGGCCCCGGCTCCCTGAGCCGTCATCCTGTGGCCCGGCCAGATGGCCTCCGCGAAGGAGCTGGCGGGCTCTGGATAGCTGAGGGTCTGCCCGAAGGCCACCGCCCTCCGCTTCGCCTCGTCGAGCGGTACGGTCGCGATACCGGCATGCTCGTTCGTCATGCCCTCCATCCTACCACGCCACCTGTAGCTTGCGGAGCAGGGTCAAGGAGTTGTAGGATCGGGACATGAAAACCGTGGCCTATGCTGTAGAAGAGCCGGACACCACCTTCGGCTTTCGCGAGACCCAAGAGGAGGCCGAAGCCCTGCGCCATTGGGCCGGGGAGCAGGCCTTCTTCCATCAAGACCGATGGGCGGCTGAAGAGGCAGAAGAGACGGGGGACCCTGACCCGATGAGCTTCGAGGCGCTGGGCTGGCAGTGGTCGCGTCGGCTCGGGGGCGTCGTGATCTCACCCGTGGAGGTCCCATGAGCGACCGGAGAGCTTTCTGGACCGAGAGCCTGGACCTGGATGAGCAGCCGAAGACGGCCGACCTCCCCCTCCGTGAGCAGGAAGCGCCAGCCCTGACCGACAAGTATTTGAACGCTGCGATTGAACGGCTGAAGTCCGGGGCTCCGCTTCCCGTCGTTGCCGGCCCCCTCTTCACCGTTGAACAGGCCGAATGGATCGCGGAGCTCCTTCGTGCCGCCGAGGTCCGGGGAGCCGTCGCCGAACGGAAGAGGGTGGAGCGGGTGGCGTTCGCTCTCGCAGCGGAATATGAGCCGGGAGGTGAACGCACTGGAGTCGCTGAGCTTCTCCGCCGCCTGGAGACCCCCCCATGACCTACGACCCCCTGCGGCTGATCCAGTTCTGCCTGGAGGAGGGCATCCCGATCCAGATCGTGGACTTCGCGGCGAGCGTCAGGGACGTTCGGGAGCACGGCTACGACGCTGAGCAGTTGGCGGGCGATCTTTCCATGGCGGACACCGGCACCTCAACGGATGTGAACTACCTCGCCATGGCCAAGAAGGCTCTGGAGTTGCTGGCCCCCGAGCCAGTTGCTGGAGCCGTTCTCGCTGTCGCCGCCCCTGTTGGTGTCGCTCGCGACCTCCGCTTGCCGGCCGACCAGCGGGACGCCTACATCCTCATCCACATCCCCCGGACCGCCGTGGAGCGGATGTCCTCGCCCATCGTGCTCCCGGGAAGGAGGCCCGCGTGAACGATTTCGAGGCGGCGCTCCAGTACTTTCGCGAGCTGACCGCAGGGGCGGTGGCGCTCTGCTTTTACCCATCCGACCGAGAGACCTGGACAGTCAGCGCACGCGCAAACGGGGCTGTTGCCGTAATGCGCGACGCTCGGGATCTGGCCTCGGCCATCAGAAAGGTTGCGGACCTGGTGCAACAAGACCTGTTGGAGATGCGCGGGAGGACGGCATGACCGCCCCGAAGAAGCGTCCTTCCTGGGGCCACGTCTCCCGACACTGCGTCTTCTGCGGCAAGGTCGGGCCGCGCACCCCCACCCTCATGGGCTGGGCGCACAAGAGGTGCATCCCGAAGCCCAGCCGAGCCGCCCGGAGGCCAAAATGACCACCGTCGCCCCGAAGAAGAAGCGCCTCGGCGGGTACCGAGACCCCGCCACCGGCAAGCACTACCAGTCGAAAGCGAAGGCGCTGCGGGATCAGATGAGCTACCCGCAGACCGAGCTGGAGCGCCACCGGAAGGCTCTGGTGGACGCCTCGGCCTCATTCCTGCGGTCGAACGCCACCCGCCAGCAGACCAACCTCGTCCACGCCCGGACCTTCGAGCACGCCCCCGACGAGGCCTTGATGGCGGAGAACGCCTGGGCCGCCGCCGCGCTGAAGGAGGCGGCCGGAGTGATCGAGAACGCGCTGTTTAAGAGGGGGATAACATGAGCACCCGGGTAAAAACCACAACCACCCGAAACCACCGAGTCGTTTCTGTCTGCGCGACGAGCAGTTTCGGCTCGTGCGGGCACACTACGGCCGTCTTTGTTGGCGGTGCTCTTGCTGCTTTCCGGTACGATGCGAGAGAAGGCGAGAAGCACCTTGACCAACTACACGACCACCTCGTCATGGCAATCAGATCGTCAGAGGAGAGAGAGCGCGGCTGAGTTTCGTAAATCCGGAGGACAAGCCATGAAGCGCCCGCCGCTCCACCAGGTCCCCCTCAGGGAAGCGTTGCAACCCGGGGCGGTGATCACGATGAGCCCGAAGCAATGGGATGGTCTGCTGGAGGCCTGCTACAACGATGGCTGGACACTCCTCGAAGTAGACCGCCGCGAGCGCCCCGTGAGAGCCTTCCGCCTTCCCTCCGCTTGACACCGGACGCAGAAAACGTCCATCCTGTGTCCTGTGTACCACGCGTACCTGCGGGACCTATCGGTGGACGTCGTCTATCACCCGGACGAGCCCTCGGGCTCCGTCTGGGCCGGGGCCGTGGAGCTCCACCGGGGCGCACCGTCCCCTTCCTCCCACCCCGAGCTGACCCACGCCTTCCTGAACATCGCTGGTCCTGACGCTCTCCATCGGAAGTTCATCCGCCACCGCTGGGAGGCGGACATCCCGGACCGCTACGAGGGCCTACCGAACACGGGCGAGAACCGCCGGTACCTGACCTTGACCGCCACCGGGGCGGAGATCAACTGGTCTCTCGTCCTGAAGCTGCCGCCGGGAGCGCCCCGGCACGTCTTCCACGCCATCGCCAGAGCGTTTCACGCTGCCTGGAAAGGAGATCCCGTCATGAAGTCCTCGAACGACGCGACCGTCAAGTCCGCCACGCTGAAGCCCGCCCCGGTGCCGAAGGCCGATCCGGTCCCGAGCGCCACCATGCAGGGCATCAAGTCGATCACGAACCAGGGGTAAGACCATGGCCTATCCAATCGGAGGTGCAGCGTCAGCCGCCGCTTCCCTCGCCGCCGCGAACCAGCGCCGACAGGCCACGCCGAAGCCTGGGGTCTCCGGCGCGCGGGACGACGGCTCCCTGGCCGGCCCCGGCGGCCCTCGGCCCCGGCCGGCAAGGCCGGCGGTTCCGTCCGCCGCTGGCGGTGGCGTCAGCACAGACGACGTAGCCGGTGGCGCTCCGCCCACCCCGTCACCGGCCGCCCCCCCGAAGCGCCCCGCCTGGCAGATGCTCCGCGAAGCGGGTGTCCAGGCCACCGGGAGCGCCGCCGGCAACCGTGCGGCCGCCGCCGGGCTCCCCGGCTACGGCATGGAGAAGCCGATGCCGACGGAGCGGCCCGCTGTCCAGCCGCCCGTCTCGCTTCCCGGCGTCCCGCCCGAGATTGCCGGTCGCATCGCTCAGATCGCCCAGGAGCGAGGCGTCGGCGGCGGTGCTCAGCAAGACGTGCTTCGCCAACTGATCGCCCGGGGCGGAACCCCCGGCAACCCAGGTCCGGCGGCAGTCCCTGGCATGTCCGAGCTGCCGCTGCCGTCCTCGCCGGACCCGATGGCCACGCATCTCGGCGGTTTCTATCCGAGCAACGGCTCTCCCGAGGACATGGCCCAGCTCAGCGCGCCGTCCATGTCCAAGCCCCTACCACCGGCCGGTGGAGCGCCTGGCAGCGGCAACCCATGGGAGGGAATCGCCCTCGCGTCGCTGCGGTCGCGCGGTCTCCAGGGCATCAACGGCGGCGGCCTCCAGGGCGGCCCGGCCCCGGCCTACGGGGACCCCGGCTTCCTGGATGGCCGTCCGGAGACCGGCCACCTCGGCGGGGGCGCAGCTGGTCTC
>Ga0307408_100000326_pt1 | contig 45638 bp, 30 predicted proteins | sample 322Cmetagenome_FD_202116 | JGI IMG/M metagenome (GOLD analysis project Ga0307408, IMG submission 202116) | Maize rhizosphere microbial communities from greenhouse at UC Davis, California, United States - 322HYB-C-3 | ecosystem: Host-associated > Plants > Roots > Rhizosphere > Soil | place... | reverse complement strand
CTTGCTGCCGTCAGCCAGGGTGGTGTTGTTGCCGAACAGTTCACCGCCATCATTGATGGCGCCGTCGCTGTTGCGGTCCAGTGCCAGCAAGCCATCCTGCGGCGCCACCCAGCCCGTTTGCACCGGCTCGCCGGCGGCATAGATGTCGAATTCGACGCCATCGCGCAGGCTGCGGGTCGACACGCCATTGCCGTCGAGGTCGAGGATCACCGGCGAAGTGCTGTAGCTGGAACCCATGTCCAGCGCGGCGGTCTGCGTGGTGGACATGGCGTCAATTTGCGCCGTGTTGAAGGTATTGACCTGGCCCAGGCTCAGCGCGGCCAGGTCCGCCGTTTCCAGCGATTGCACTTGCAGCGTGGTCAGCGACACGATGGCCAGCGTACTCAGCGCGGCAGCCTGGGTGGTGGTGATACCGGCCACTTGTTGCGCCGTCAGCGCCTGCACTTGCGCGGCGGTCAGCACCTGCAATTGCAAGGTGGTCAGCGAAGCCAATTGCGCCACCGGGAGCGACGACAACTGGGTCGTCGACAGCGCCGCGATATGCGCGGTGGTCAGCGCCTGCACCTGGTCGTTGCTGAACTGCGCCAGCTGCGTGGCGCTCAGCACGGAGGTCTGGCTGGCTTTCAGCGCGGCAATCTGCATCGTGGTCAGGTAGGTGATCTGCGTATCCGTCAGGTAGCCGACCTGCGTCGTGCTGAGGTTGCTGATCTGCGACGTGTTCATCACCGGCACCTGGTCGCTGGTCAGCACGCTGATATGGTCCACCGTCCATACCGCCAGCTGCGAGTTCTTCAGCGCGGCAATTTGCTGGGTCGCCAGGGTCGCCGCCTGCGTCCCGGACAGCGCGGCAACTTGCGTATTGCTGAGGTTTTGGATTTGCTGCGTCGTGAAGCTGGTCAGCTGGGTATCCGACAGCATACCGATCTGGTCCACGGACAGCGACGTGATCTGGCTCACCTTGATGCCCTGGATCTGGTCGCTCGACAAGGCCAGCAATTGCGCATTGGTCAGCGCCGGCAACTGGCTGGTGGACAGGTAGCCGATTTGCGCGGTGGTCAGTGCCGCGATCTGGTCGGTGGTGACCACCAGCATCTGGTCGGCCGTCAGCGCCGCGATTTGCGTGCTGGTCAAGGCCGGCACCTGGTCGCTGGTCAGCGCCGGGACTTGTGTCAGCGACAGGGTGCTGATCTGCAGGGTGGACAGGGCCGCAATCGTGCCTGTGCCCAGCGCCGCGAGATTGCTGGTTGGCAGGGTGGCCAGCACCCCCGCATCGAGCGCGCGGACCTGCGTGCTCGACAGCGCTGCCAACTGGTCGCTGGTCAGTTCGGCAAAGTTGGCGGTATCGAGCGCCGCCATTTGCAGCGTCGTCATGGCGCGTACTTGCAAGGTGGTCAGCACGGCCATCTGAGCGCTCGACAGGCCCATCAGCAGCGTGCTGTCGAGCGAGCTGATTTGTTTGGTGGTCAGCACCGACAAGTCTTCGGTTTCCAGCGCGTTCAACTGGTCGCTGGACAGCGCATTCAATTGCGCCGTGGTCAGCGCCACGGCTTGCACCGTGGTCAGCGCGGCCAGTTGCGTATTGCTCAAGCCTTCCGCCAGCGTCGCTGCATTCAGGCCGGCAATGGCGGTGCTGGTCAGCGCGCCGATCTGCAGCGTGTTCAGCGTATTGAGCTGGTGCGTATCGAAGCCGCCCAGCTGGGTACTGGTCATCACGCCCAATTGCAGCGTATCGAGCGCCGCCAGGTGCGCATCTTGCAGCATCGACACTTGCAGCGAATTGAGCGTGCGGATGGCCGCCGTGTTGAAGGCGGCCAGCTGCGTGTCCGTCAGGCCCTGCATAATTTGGTCGGTCGTCAGCGCCGCCACGGCGCGGGTTCCCAATGCCGCCATCTGCACGGTGGACAGCACGGAAATCTGCAGGCTGGTCATCGACGACACTTGCAGGGTGGACAGCGCGTTCAACTGGTGTGTGCCCAGCGTCATCAACTGCTCGGTGGTAATACCGTCCGCCAGTTGCGTCAGGCTCAGGCCGGCCAGCGCGGACGTCGACAGCGCATTGACTTGCTCGGTCGTCAGCGACGACAGCAGGGTGGCGCCCAGGGTCGACATTTGCAGCGAGCTCAGCGCGTACAAATCGGTGGTTTCAATGGCCGCCACCTGGATTGCCGTCAGGGCGCCGAACTGGTCGCTGGTCATCGCGCGGATTTGCTGCGTGGTTAGCGCGACAATCTGGTCGGTCGTGAATCCTTCGCCGAATTGCGTGGCCGTCAGGTTCGCGATTTGTTTCGTGTTCAGCGCGCTGGTCTGGTCGGTGGTCAGCGCGGCGATCTGCTCGGACGCCAGCGCCTGCAATTGCGTGGTCTTCAACGCATTCAGGTCGACGGTTTCCAGGCCCGCCATCTGGTCGGTGGTCAGCGCGGCCAGTTGGGTCAGGCTCAGGTTGGCCGCTTGCAGTGTGGTCAGCGCCCCCAGCTGATCGGATGTCAGCGACGCCATTTGCGTGGCATCCAGGCCAGCGATTTGCACCGTGGTCAGCAACGCCACGCTGTTGGTACCCAGCGAGTTCAATTGCGCGGTGGTCAGGGCGGTAATTTGCGTGCTCTGCAGCGAGCGCAAATCATTGGTTTCCAGCGCCGCCAGTTGATCGCTGGTCAGCGCCGCCACCAGCGCGTCGTCGAGCGCCACGATTTGCAGCGTGGTCAGCGCCGCCATCTGGTCGCTGGTCAGGTAGGTGATCTGGACGCTGTCCAGCGCATTCAACTGCAGCGTGGTCAGGCGCGCGATATTGTCCGTTTCCATCGCCGTCAGCTGTGCCGTCTGCAACCGCACCAGCTGATCGGTCGCCAGGCCCGTGGTTTGCGCCGTGGTCAGCGCAATGACCTGGTCGGTGGTCAGCGCTTGCAATTGCTCGCTGTTCAACACGTTCAATTGCGTGGACGACAGGTAAATGATGTCGTCCGCGCCAAGGCTGACCAACTGGTCGCTGGTCAAGGCGGTCACTTGATTGGTGCGCAGCGCGGCCAGGTCGTTCGATTCCAGCGCCACGATCTGGTCCGTGGTCATGGCCGCCAACTGGCCGGTGGCCAGGCCGGCCACTTGCAAGGTGGTCAGCGCTTCGACCTGGCTGGTCGCCAGCAGGGCGATCTGGTCGCTGGTCAGGTCATTCAATTGCACCGTGGTCAGCACGGCAATGTCGTCGGCCGCGATGGCTTGCAGCTGCGTGCTGGTCAGCGCTTGCAGCAGGCCCGAATGCAGCGCCAGCACTTGCTTCGTGGTCAGCGCATCGATTTGTTCGGTGTTGAACGCGTTCATCTGGTCGCTGGCCATGGCAGCCAGCTGGCCGGTGGTCAGGTTCGGGATTTGCGCCGCGGTCAGCATGGAAATCAGGTTGCTGGTCAACACCATGGCCGGGTTATAGGCCAGCACCGCCAGGTCTTCCGCTTCCAGCGCGTTCAACTGGTCGGACGTCAGCGCCTGCAACTGGTCGGACGTCAGCGCGCTGGCTTGGTAGGTGGTCAGGGCAATGACCTGGTCGGTGGTCAGTACCATCACTTGCGAACTCGCCATGTTGGCGATCTGGCTGGTGGTCAGGACCGCGAAGTCATCGAGCGCGATGGCCTGGATTTGCAGCGTCGTCAGGCTCTGCACCTGGTCGGATGTCAGCGCATTCAACTGGTCGGACGTCAGCGACACGATGCGTTCCGTGGACAGGCCGATCAACTGGTCGGAATTGAGTGCGCGGATTTGCAGCGAGGTCAGGTTTTGCAACTGGTCCGCCGCCAGCGCTTCCAGCTGCATGCTGCCCAGGTAGCCGATTTGCACGGTCGTCAGCGCGGCCAGGTCTTCGTACTCGATCACCTGCAGTTGCGCGGTGGTCAGCGCCAGCAATTGTTCGCTGGTCAGCGCCTTCACTTGCAGCGTGGTCAGGGTCATCACCTGGTCGTTGCTCAGCGCGGCCACATGCAAGGTGGTCAGCGCGGCGACCTGGTTGGTTTTCAGGAGCGCGAAATCGTCCAGTTCCATGACGGCCAACTGGTCCGTCGTCAGCGACGCGATTTGCAAGGTGTTCAGCGAACGGACTTGCGACGACGTCAGCGCAATGATCTGGTTGGTGGTCAGCGCGGCAAACTGTTCGCTGTTCAGCAATGTCAATTGCAGCGACGTCAGCGCCTGGATCTGGGAATCCTGCAGCGAGACCAGTTGCAAGGTGGTCAGTGCGCCCAACTGGTTGGCGCGCAGGTTCGCCAGGTCGACATCTTCCATCGCGCGCAGCTGGTCGGTGGTCAGCGAGGCGATATGCTCGGTGGTCAGGGCCGCGACCTGCAGGCTGGTCAACGTAATGATCTGGTCATTGGTCAGCGCCTGGATCTGGGCGCTGGTCAGGTAAGCCAGCGGACCGACCTTGATGGCGGCCAGGTCTTCCAGTTCGATCGCGGCAATGCCGGCCGTCGACAGGGCGGACAATTGGACGCTGGTCAGCGACGCGAATTGCAGGGTGGTCAGCGCCTGCACATGGGCGGTATCGAGGGCTTGCGCCTGGCTGCTGGTCAGCGCCACCACTTGCGTGGCTTTCAGGCTGGCAAAGTCGGCCACTTCCATCACGTTCAGCTGGTCGCTGGACAGCGCCGCGATTTGCGCGGTCGACAGGCTCGATACCTGCAGCGTGGTCAGCGCCACGATCTGGTCCGAATTAAAGCCCGGCAGTTGGGTGCTGTTGAAGGCCGTTATCTGCGTCGCCTTCAGGTTCTGAATCTGCTCGGTGCTCAATGCGCCGATTTGCTCGGTGGTCAGCGCCGCCAACTGGTTGGTCTTCAATGCGCCCAGGTCTTCGGTGTCGATGGCGGCAATTTGCAGCGTATTCAGCGCGCTGACCTGTTTGGTGGTCAGCGCCGCCGCCTGCGACGAATTGAGCGCGGCAATGTGCGCGGTATCGAGACCGGACACTTGCAGCGTGGTCAGGGCGGCGATCTGCGTGACTTTCAGGCGCGAGAACGACTGGGTGGAAATGCTGGCCAGCTGGTCGGTGGTCAGGCCGACGATCTGGTTGGTGCTCAGCGCCATCAACTGCACCGAGTTCAGCAAGCCCAGCTGTTCTGTCGTCAGCGCGGAGAATTGCAGGCTGGTCAACGCCGCCATCTGGGTCGATGTCAGCACCAGCAACTGGTCGGTGGTCAGCGAGGCGATGTGGTCGGTGGACAGGCCGGACAACTGCGCCGATTTCAGCGCTGCGACGTCATTGGTTTCCAGCGCGCGCACCTGGTCGCTGTTCAGCGAAGCGATTTGCAGGGTGGACAGCGCGGTCGCCTGTTGCGTGGTCAGCGCGGCCAGCAAGCCGGTCGACAGCGTGCCGGTCTGGTACGAGGTCAGCGCGGCGATCTGGTTGGTGCGCAGCGCGGCAAAGTCGTTGGTTTCCAGCGCGCCCAGCAAATCAGTGGACAGCGCGGCAATCTGGTTGGTGCGCAGGTTGGCCGCCTGGGCCGTCGTCAGTTCGACGATATTGGCCGCCGTGATGGCATTGAGTTGCGCCGTGGTCAGCGCGGCGATTTGCAAGGTCGTGATGGCGCGCACCTGGTCGGTGGTCAGCGCCGTCATGTTGTCGCTGCCGAGCGCGGCCAACTGATGGGTTTTCAGCGCGGCCAGGTCATTTGATTCCAGCGCCGACGTCTGGTCGGACGTCAGCGTGGCGATTTGCCGTGTGGTCAGCGCCCCCGCCTGCAGCGTGGTCAGCGCCGCCAGCAGCGAGGTCGACAACGTCGCGACCTGGTCGGTGGTCAGCGCGGCAGCCTGCAGGGTCTTGAATGCGGCAAAGTCTTGCGTTTCCAGCACGGCCAACTGGTCCGACGTCAGCGACGTGATCTGGCGCGTGTTCAGGTTGGCCGCCTGCAGGGTGGTCAGCGCCACCACCTGGTCCGCTGTCAAGGTGGCGACCTGCAACGAGGTCAGGCCGGCCAGTTGTAGCGTGGTTAATACCTGGAATTGCGTGGTTGGCAGGCCGGACAGCGTGTCCGTGCCCAGCACGGCCAGCTGGTTCGAGCGCAGCGTTTGCAAGTCCGACGTTTCCATCGCCGCCAACTGGTCGCTGTTGAGCGCCGCCACCTGGCGCGTGCCCATGTTGGCCACTTGCAATGTGGTCAGGCCGACCATTTGCGCGGTCGTGATGGCGCTCATCTGGAGCGAATTCAGCGCGTTCAACTGGCTGGTTTTCAGCACAGAGAACGTGTTGGTCGGCAACACTTCCAGCTGCGTGTTTTGCAGTGCCGCCACCTGCACCGTGGTCAGCGCGGCAATCTGGTTCGAGCGCAGGCTCAGCATCTGGTCGGTCGACAGCGCCGCCACCTGTGCCGTGCTCAGCTGCGTCACTTGCAAGGTATTCATGGCCGCCAGCTGCGTGGTCGGAATCAGCGCCACGGAGTCACTGGTCAGCGCCGCCAGCTGGTGCGATTTCAGCGCGGCAAAGTCGTTGCTTTCCATGGCCGCCAGCTGGTCCGTATTCAGCAGCGATACTTGCCTGGTTGTCAGCAGGCCCACCTGGAAGGTCGTCAGCGCAGCCACCAGGTTGGTGGCCAGCGCGCTGATTTGCACGCTGTTCAGTGCCGTGACCTGGTTCGACTTCAGCGCGGCAAAGTCGATGGTTTCCAGCGCATTGATCTGGTCGGACGACAGCGACGCCAGTTGGCGCGTGTTCAGCGACACGGTTTGCAAGGTGGTCAGCGCGGCCAACTGGTCGGAATTGAGCACCGACAGTTGCAGCGTGCTGAGGGCGCCCATCTGCAGCGAATTGAGCTGGGTGATCTGCATCGTCGACAGCGATGCAATGTTGTCGGTCGACAGGGCCGCGATCTGGTTGGTCTTCAGCGCGGCCAGGCCGCTGCTGGTGAAGGCCGTCAGCTGGGCGGTATCGAACGCGCCCAGTTGCAGCGTGGTCAGCGCGATGGCCTGGAGCGAGGTCAGGGTGGCGATCTGGCTGCTGGCCAGCGTTTGCATCTGGGGCGTGGTCAGGGCCGCGATCTGGTTGGTTTTCAGGCTGCGCAAGTCGATGCTTTCCAGCGCATTGAGCTGGTCTGAGGTCAGCGACTGCACCTGGCGCGTGGTCAGCGCGGCCACTTGCTGCGTATTGAGCGCCACGATCTGGTCGGTGGTCAGCGCCGCCAGTTGCAAGGTGGTCAGCGCCGCCAGCAAGTGCGACTGCAGGCGGGTGAAGTCCGCCGTTTCCAGCGCATTGACCTGGTCGGACGTCAGCACCGCGAGCAGGCGGGTACCCAGCGCATTGGCTTGCTGGCTGTTCAGTGCGATGACCTGGTCGGTGGTCAGGGCGCGCGCCTGCAGCGACGTCAGCGACGCCAGCTGCAGCGTGTTCAGCGCGGCCGCCTGGGCCGTGCCCATGCCGCTGATCGCATCGGTGGACAGCGCGGCGGACTGGTTGGTTTTCAGCGCGGCCAGCACATTGGTCGCCAGCACGGCAACCTGGTCGCTGGACAGGGCGCGGATTTGCCTGGAATCGAGGCCCGGGGTTTGCGTGGACTTCAGCACCGCGATGTACGAGGTGTCGAGCGCCGTCAATTGCAGCGTGCTCAGGGCCACCAGCTGGGTCGATTTCAACGCGGCAAAGTCGATGGTTTCCATCGCCACCAGCTGGCTGGTCAGCATGGACCCCAGCTGGCGCGTGGTCAGGTTGGCCACTTGTAGCGTATTCAGGGCCGCCACCTGGGTGCCGTCCAGCGATTGCAGCTGGCGCGTGGTCAGCGCCTGCACTTGCTGGGTATTGAGCAGGCCCAGCTGGTCAGAGCTCAGGGTGCTGACCGTGGTGGTCGACAGGGCGGCCACTTGGTGGGTCTTCAGCGCGGCAAACGCCTGCGTGTTCAGGGAGGCCAGCTGGGTCGAACTGATACGCGCCAGTTGCAAGGTGGTCAGCGACGTCGATTGCATCGAATTGAACGTGGCCAGCTGGCTGGCGCTGAGCGCTTCCACCTGGGTCGAGTTCAAGACCGCCATCTGGGCCGAGGTCAGCACCGCCAAGTCGGACGTTTCCAGCGCATCGACTTGCTCGCTGGTGAGCGCGCCCAACTGGTGGGACGCCAGCGCGCGGGTTTGCAGGGTGCTCAGGGCGGCGACATGGGCGTCGTCCAGGTTGCGGACCTGGTTCACCGACAGGCCGGCCAGCGCTTGCGTGTTCAGCGCGCCAAAGTCGGCGCTGTCCATCGCGTTCAATTGCGCCGTGCTCAGGCCGGCCACCTGGCGCGACGACAGCGCCGCGGCCTGTTGCGTGGTCAGGCCGGCCAGGTTGGCGTCGCTGATGGCGGCCAACTGCTTGGTGGTCAGCGCATTGATCTGGCGCGTGCCGAATCCCGAGATGTCGGTCGCGTCGAGCTGGGACACCTGGTAGGTGGACAGGGCGCCGATCTGCAGCGTCGTCAGCGCGTTCAACTGGGCGCTGTCGAAGCCTTCGGTAAACTGGCTGGGCGACAGCGCGGCGATCTGGTTGGTGCCCAGGTTGGCCAGTTGCGCGGTCGATAAACCACCCAGCTGCGTCGTGCTCAGCGTCTGGATGCCCGCCGTGGTCATCGATTTCAGCGTGGTGCTGTTAATGGCCCGTAATTGTGCTGTGTTCAGCACTTGCACCTGGTCGGTGGTCAACGACGCAATGTCCAGCGTGCCCCAGATGGCAACCTGGGCGGTGGTCAACGCGGCAATTTGGGTCGTGGTAAAGGTCGTGACGATTGAGGCCATTTTTTATCTCCTAACAGCAATATATCTTACCTGCAATTGGAACGAATTTGAGATAAGGGCGCAAAAAGTATGTTAAATCTTGGTATGGAAACAATGACTTAGCGCGTACTCATTAACAATTCCAATAAAAGTCAGGTTATGCTTGGATTAATATTTTTTTGAAAATACTTAATATGCTGAAAACTCCGCAGTCATTCCAGCCAGCCCTTCATCATCCGGCCCCCATAGGGGAAACCCGTATTTTCGTGTTCCACGGCAGCCGTGTCCTGTTGCGATCCGCCGACCTGTCGTTGCCCGGTCATGATGCCGGTTTGTCACTTGATCCGGCGGCAACTCATCCTGTTGGCATGTGGCAACAAAAAGTCTACCAGACTTCGTGGGTAAATAGTGACGATGTGCAACATCCAGACTACTCGTGGCACAGCCTGCGTTCGCTGCTGGGCGTACTGGACGGCGAGTTCCTGGGGTTGGCCGGCCGCGCTTACCAGCTGGCGGAGTGGGCCCGCACGCACCGGTATTGCGGCGCCTGCGCCACTCCCATGCAGCTGGCCGCCAGCGACCGCAGTTTTGTTTGTCCCGCGTGCGGCATGACCGCTTATCCGCGCATTTCCCCCGCCATGATGGTGTTGATACGCAAAGGTGACCAGGTGCTGCTCGCCCTGCACGCCAATGCTCCCTATAAACGGTTTACGGCACTGGCAGGATTTCTTGAGGCCGGCGAGTCGGTGGAAGAAGCCATCCATAGGGAAGTATATGAAGAAGTCGGCTTGACCGTGCAAAACCTGCAATACTTTGCCAGCCAGTCGTGGCCATTTCCCCACTCCCTGATGCTGGCGTTCACGGCGGACTACCTGGGCGGCGAGATCCGTGTCGATCCGGCCGAGATTGCCGAAGCGCGCTGGTTCGGCCCGGAGGACGAGTGGCCGGAGCGGCCGGCGGACGGGGCCATGGTGTCGATCGCGTCGGCGCTGATCAATGCCCATCGTCCTCCGGGTAAATAAGTCCGGGCATCGGTGCCGCGCCACTGTTTTCTATATACTGGCGGCAATCGCATTTTTTATGGCCTCACACATCATGACAAAAGAAGCATTTAGTGAACTCGACTGGCGTCGCTTCCTGGCCAGCCTGGGCGAGGATCCGGACCGTCCGGGCCTGCTGGAAACCCCGCACCGCGTGTCCAAGGCGTGGAAACAATGGACCGCCGGCTATGGGCAGGATCCAGTCGACTTGCTGAAAGTGTTCGAAGACGGCGCCGAGCAATACAATGAATTGATCGTAGTGAAGGGCATCCCGGTCTACAGCCATTGCGAACACCACCTGGCGCCATTCTTTGGCAAGGCCACGGTCGGTTATGTCCCGAATGGCAAGATCGTCGGCCTGTCCAAGCTGACCCGCCTGGTTGATTGTTTTTCCCGCCGCCTGCAAGTGCAGGAGCGCATGACGCAGCAAATCGCCAATGCGCTGATGGATGCGCTGGAACCGAAAGCGGTCGGCGTGGTGGTGAAATGCCGTCACCTGTGCATGGAAAGCCGTGGCATTCGTACCCCTGGCGAAGAAACCGTGACTTCTTCCATGCTGGGCGAATTGCAGCCGAACCTGGCGCTGCGCACGGAATTTTTGGCCCTGGCGCGCGAGGCTTAAGCGATGGGCGGCGCGGCGATCGAGTGGCAAAGCGGCGACCTGGGCGCCGCCTTTCAACTGGCGGCCGGCAATGGCCGTCCCTTGTTCCTGTACTGGGGCGCGCGCTGGTGCCCGCCGTGCAACCGCGTCAAGGCGGATATCTTCAGCCGGCCGGACTTTGCGCAGCGCATGCGCAACCTGCTGCCATTCTGGCTCGATGGCGATGCGCCCGGCGCCCAGGCGCTGGCCGCGCAATACCGCTTGCGCAGCTATCCGACCCTGGTGCTGTTCAGCGCGGACGGCCGTGAAATCACGCGCCTGCCGTGCGAACTCGATGGCGAACGCTTTATTGCCGCGCTCGACATCGCGCTGGCGGCGCGGCACACGGCCGCCGAGTCGCTGCAGGCGGCGCTGACGGGCGCCCGTCAACTTGCTGACGCCGAATGGTCGCTGCTGAGTTTGTATTCGTGGGATACCGACGAGGGTCATTTGTCGACGGCGGCGGAACAGCCGGCCGTGCTGGCGCGCCTGGCGGCGGCCTGTTCCGCCAGCGCGACATCGGAGAATGACGCTGGCGCCGAGGCGGCAGCCCGTCTGCACCTGCATGCGCAGGTGGCGGCGGCCGGCCGGATCGCGACCGGCGGCCCGGCCGGCAATGCGTCGGCCAGCGCCGCGCAGGCCGCGGCGGCGATTGCCGCGTCGGCCGACCGCTTATTGACGGTGTTTGGCGATGCGCGCCTGGCGCGCGCCAACATGGATATCCTGGTCAATAGCGGCGTGAACCTGGTCAAGTGGTCGGGCGCGCGCCACGCTGAACTGGTGCAGGCGCTGGGCCAGGCCGCCCGCAACTTCGCGGCCGATGCCAGCCTGTCGGCCGGCGACCGCCTGATGGCGGTGCGCCTGCAAATGCGCATGGTGCGCATCGGCGGGACCGCCGAGGGCATGGTGGAACTGGTCAAACAGACGGTGGAGCAGGCGCTGGAAGCGGAAGTCGATCCCTGCGCGCGCCACACGCTGGTCAATACCGCCGTCAGCGCCCTGAACGACGCCGGCTTGCCGGAACAGGCCGAAGCCCTGCTGCAAGCGGAGCTGGCCGTGTCGCACGCGCCGTATTACTTCATGCTGAGCCTGGCCTCGGCGGCGCGCCGCCGGGGCGATGCGGCCGCCACCCTGGGCTGGTATGAAAAGGCATGGTCCGCCGCCGAAGGCGGCGCCACGCGCCTGCAGTGGGGCACCACCTATCTGACCAGCGTGATCGATTTGTCGCCCGAGGACCAGTCGCGCATCGAAGCGGCGGCGGCCGGGCTGGCGCAGGAAATTGCCGCCAACCCGGATGCCTACCAGCAGCGCAACCGCACGCAATTGCAGCGCCTGGCCAGCAAGCTGGCGTTGCTGACGGTGCCGGGGCCGCATGCGGGCGCGTTGCAGCGGATGTTGAACGCCAATCTCTGACCGTGGCGGCGCCGGCGACGGTGCCTGGCCGCATCACGCCGGCTTATTTTGCGGACGACGCTTCCCGCACCGCCTTGAATTCCGCCCCCGCCTTCCACTGCGGTCCGGCGACATCCTGCGCCGCCCGGTACCCCGCCAGGAACAGCAATTCCGCATCCTGCGCCGCCCCCGCCATGTCCCAGTCCGGCTGCACGACATCGTTGACCGTGTGGTAGTCGCGCGCCGTATATTGCGCCAGCTTGGCGGCGTGGCCCGGCGGCTTGCCGATGTACTCCATGCCGCCCTGCGTAAAGATGACCGGTACGCCCGCGCGGGCAAATTCGAACTGGTCGCCCCGGTAATACAGGCCGGACTCCGCATGCGCTTCCGGCTTCACCACGCGCCCCTGCGTTTTGGCGGCCGCCATCACCAGGTCATCGGCGGCGGATTTGCCGTGGCCGGCCAGGATCACGTCGCGCGTCTTGCCCCACACATTCATGCCATCGAGGTTAATCGACAGCACGGTCCTGGCCAGCGGCACGACGGGATGGCGGGTATAAAACTGCGCGCCCAGCAAGCCGCGCTCTTCGCCGGTGGTCAGCACGAACAGCACCGTGCGCCTGGGCGCCTGCGCGGCCGGCAGCGCTTTATAGGCGCGGGCGATTTCCAGCAGCGCCGCGACGCCGGTGGCATTGTCCAGCGCGCCATGGAAAATCTGTCTTGAACGGGGCCCGGGCAAGCTGTCGTCGATGCCGAAATGGTCCCAGTGCGCCGTGTACACCACGGCTTCGTCCTTGAGCCTGGGGTCCACGCCCTCGATCCTGCCCACCACGTTGTGCGACGTCATGTCGCTCCACGCATTGGCGACCGCGATATTGGCCGTCACGCCCAGCGGCACCGGCTTGAAGTCGCGCGACAGCGCGGCTTTCTTCAGCGCCTCGAAATCATGCCCGCCCGCCTTGAACAAGTCGCGCGCCCGTTCCAGCTTCAGCCAGCCGGGCACCGGCGGCAAGCCGGGGGTATCGCCCTTGACCTTGATGCCGTAATTGCCGCGTCCAAAGCTGTTGCGCACCACGTCGAACGGATAGCCGGCCGGTTTGGTCTCATGCACGATCAGCGCCCCGGCCGCCCCCAGTTTGGCCGCCATCGCGAACTTGTACGACCAGCGGCCGTAATACGTCACGGCCGCGCCGCCAAACATGGCGCTGTCCAGCCGGCTTTTTTTCTTCGGGTCCGGCAGCGGCGGTTCGTTGATCAGCATGACCAGCGTCTTGCCCTTCAAGTCCACGCCCTTGTAATCGTCCCACTGGAATTCCGGCGCCGTCACGCCATACCCGACAAACACCAGCTCGGAATTGGCGACGCTGACCTTGCGCTCGGCGCGCATCGACCACGCCACCACGTCGTCGGGCGACGCCAGGTTCACGCTCTTGCCGCCCACCGCCGCATATGACAGCGTGGGCGTCGATTGCATATACAGCATCGGCACGTTTTGCAGGTAGCCGCCATCGGGCATGCCGGGCGCAATCCCGGTTTTCCTGAAAACGTCCTGCAGGTAGTTGAGGGTGACGGTTTCGCCCCGCGTGCCGGGGGCGCGGCCTTCGAATTCATCGGACGCCAGCGCCTGGACATGGCGCAGCAGGGCGGCGCCATCGATTTTCACGGCGGGGTGGCCGGCGGTGGCGTCCGGACGCGGCGCGTGCGCAACCGGTGGCGCCGCCGCGGCCCAGGCCGCCGCCGCCGGAACAGCGGCCGCCAGGAACGATGCGGACAGGGCCAGCACGGGTGCCAGGGCTGGGCGGAACGATGTGGTCATTGGGAAAATATTGCTTAAAGTATCTATTGTGTCACAGTTACTCCAGCCGCATCACGTGCGCCAGCCAGTCGACAAATACCCGCACCCGGGGTGACAAATGCCGGTTATGCGCGTAGACGATCGAGATCGGCAGCGGCGCCGGCCGCCATTGCGGCAGCACTTCCTCCAGTTCGCCGGACGCCAGCAAGCCATCGAGCCCGGCGCGCGGCAGCTGGATCAGTCCCAGTCCCGCGCGGCACGCGGCCAGGTAGGCTTCGGTGCTGCTGACCGACACGCGGCTGCGCAAGGTGAGGGTTTTCACGGCGCCGTGTTCATCGACGTACTCCCACGGCAGGTCGCGCCCGGTCAGGCTGGAAAAGTAATTGACCGCCTGGTGGTGCGCCAGGTCGGCCGGTGTTTGCGGGCGGCCATGCGCCTCCAGGTAGCCGCGCGCCGCCAGGTTGACCTGCTCCATGGCGCCGAGACGGCGCGCAATCAGGGTGGAATCGCGCAGCACGCCGCCGCGGATCGCGCAATCGATGCCTTCGCCCACCAGGTCGGCAATGCGGTCGTTGGAGCCCAGCCGCACGTCGATGTCCGGATACTGGCGCAGGAAATCCGGCAAGGCGGGAATCACCGTGTGGTGCGCGGCCCGCTCCGGCAAATCCACGCGGATGGTGCCGGACGGCCGCCGCCCGTCGCCCAAGAACAGGGCATTGACGTCTTCCAGTTCGGACAGCAGCGCCGTGCAGCGGTCCAGGTAAATCATGCCTTCCACCGTCAGGCTGACCTTGCGGGTGGTCCGCTGCAGCAGCCGCACCCCCAGCTTTTGCTCGATGGCCTGCACCGCGTTGGTGACTGTTGGGCGCGGCAAGTCCAGCTGCTCCGCCGCTTGCGTGAAACTGCGGGCGTCGGCAACAGCCTTAAAGATTTGCATGACGCGGAACTGGTCCATTGTTAATCCTGACCGAATAAAGTTGTATGGATTGCGTTATTTATTAGTAAATCTCACCATAGCACAATGACTCCATCGCCACCACCTATTGGAGTTCACCATGCAGCAACGCAGCCTTGGCAAAACCGGTCCCGCCACCGCCCACATCGGCCTGGGCCTGATGGGCATGTCCGACCTGTACGGTCCGGCCGACCGCACGGAAAGCATCGCCACCATCCACGCCGCGCTCGATGCCGGCATCACGCTGCTCGACACCGGCGACTTGTATGGCGCCGGCCAGAATGAAATGCTGCTGCGCGACGCGCTGGCCGGCCACAGCGCCCGCGGCAACGCGCTGATCAGCGTGAAATTCGGCGCCCAGCGCGATCCGGACGGCGCCTTTGTCGGCATCGACAACCGTCCCGCCTCGGTCAAGAACTACGCGGCGTATTCGCTCAGGCGGCTGGGTGTGGAAGCGATCGATATTTACCGTCCGGCGCGGCTCGATCCCACGGTGCCAATCGAAGACACCGTGGGCGCGATCGCTGATTTGATCAAGGCGGGCCATGTCAAACATATTGGCCTGTCGGAAGTGGGGCCGGACACCCTGCGCCGCGCCCATGCGGTGCATCCGATCGCCGACCTGCAGATCGAGTATTCGATGATTTCGCGGGGCATTGAAAACGGCATCCTGCAAACCGCGCGTGAGCTGGGCATCGGCATCACCGCCTATGGCGTGCTGTCGCGGGGCCTGATCAGCGGCCACTGGAGCGTGCGGCGCGAAGGCGAGCAGGATTTCCGCGGCCTGGCCAGCCCGCGCTTCCAGGGCGAGAACCTGCGCCACAACCTGGCGCTGGTGGAAAACGTCCGGGAGATCGCCGGCCGCCTGCGGGCGTCGGTGGCGCAGGTGGCGATTGCCTGGGTCCTGGCGCAGGGCAATGACATCGTGCCGCTGGTGGGCGCCCGCACCCGCCAGCGTTTGCAGGAGGCGCTGGGCGCCAGTGGCGTGACGTTGTCCAAGGCCGACCTGGCGGCGCTGGCCGACGCGCTGCCGCCAAACGCCATCGCGGGCAGCCGCTACAGCGAACAGCAAATGGCACACCTCGATAGCGAAGGCGGCCACTGATCACGGGAGTTATCGGATTATCGAATGGTTGTTAGTGGATTTTTGAGCTTTTTTATCGGTAAAGCAAATCATATGATGGCTTCATCGAAAACGTATTCAGAAGGAGCCCCTCATGAAAGCCAAATTCTTCGCAACCGCCACCCTGCTGCTGGCCACCGGCGCCGCCTTTGCCCAGTCGGAGCCGGACCTGTTTAACCGCCAGGCGCAGCAGCAGAAATCCACGCTGACCCGTGAACAAGTGAAAGCGGAAGTCTTGCGCGCTCGCGCCGCCGGCGAGCTCGAGTTCAACGAATACAACTACCCGCCGCTGCAGGCCACGGCATCGGTCCTGACCCGCGAACAGGTCAAGGCCGAGGTGCTGGCGGCCCGCGCCAATGGCGAGCTCGATGCCAATGAAGCGCAGTACAACGGGTTTTTTGAAGGCCGCACCGGCCAGCGTTCGCCAGCGGCGCTGACGGCGACGGCAAAAGCCCAAAAGGCCACGCAGTAAGCAAGGGCCGGGCCATTATTCCGTAGGGTGGTAAGCCGCAGGCTTGCCGCCGTGCGTGCGGTGCGGCGCCGGGGAGTGCTGACGGCAGCGCATGCATGGCGGCTTTGCCTGCGGCTCGGCGCCCCCGGCAAAACCGCCCTACACATGTTGCGCCAACAGTGTTATTGCGCGGGCGGGGCGGGAGCCGGGGCCGGCGCGGTTGGCGCCGCCACTTCCTCAAACACCAGCTTGTTGTTGGCGTCGACCTTGAACGTGCCCACCTTCTCTCCCGCCACCGGTCCGCCTTCCCCGACCAGCGCGCAGGTTTGCGATTCCACTTGCCACACCTGGGCGCCATTGCGCAGGCTCCAGCGGTTTTCCGGCTGGGCAAATACTTCGAGATCCACTTCATCGACCAGCATGTCCCCCAGCGGGATCTGGCGCTGGCAATCCGGCAGGCGCGTCGCCACCAGGGTCACGCGCACGTTGTCGTTCCAGAAGTAATCCTGCTGGCGCCGCACCGACAAGGTATGCTGGTTGCTGCCTTTGTCCACGTAATAGGTGGCGCTGTCGCGCGCGCAGGCGGTCAGCAGCAAGGGAAGCAGGAGAATCAGGAGTCGGCGCATGGCAAACAGGCAAAGTTGGCGGGTCAGGCCATTATAGCCAGCCGATTCCGGCCGTGGGGCAATGGCCGCACGATTGCCGCGGCGGCGCCGGCAAAAATTTCATTTGGAATAAACTTGTGGCCTCCAAGTGACTACCCGGACGCCCGCCATGACCGGCCAGACCCCGCAGGACGACCGCAGCTTCCGCCGCATCCTGAACCGCAATATCACGCTGCCGCTGGCGGCCGGCGTGGTCAACGTGGCGGTGTTCATCGGTTTGCTGCTGTACCTGTTGAGTGTGCTGTCGTGGGTTGAACACACCGAGCGCACCATCGGCCAGGCCAATGAAATCGGCAAGCTGGCGGCGGACATGGAGTCCGGCATGCGCGGCTTCCTGCTGACCGGCGATGAAGCGTTCCTGGCGCCATACCAGCTGGCCAGGCCGCGCCTGCAAACCGGGCTGGGCGAGCTCAATAAACTGGTGCGTGACAACCCGGTGCAAGCGAGCCGGGTGGCGACCATCGCGGCCCAGCAACAGCAATGGGACCGCTATGCGCAACTGGTGATCGGCTTGCGCCGCAGTGGCGGTGATTACCTGGGGCCCGTCAAGGCGGGCCGGGGCAAGCTGGAATTCGATGAAGTGCGCGCGCTGCTGCAGCAATTCCTGGCCCAGGAACAGCGCCGGCTGGCCGAGCACAATGCGCAAGCGCGCACCGTCACCAACTGGTCGGTGGCGGCATTCCTGATCGTCAGCCTGATGGTGGGCGGGGTGCTGGCCATGAATGGCCGGCGCGACATGACACGGCTGTCCGACCTGTTTGGCGCCGCGCTGCGCGAACAAGGCGAGCATGCGGAGCGGTTGCGGGAACAAAGCTGGCTGCGCGGCGGCCAGAGCCAGCTGGCGGAAAAAGTGATCGGCCAGATGGCGCTGCCCCAGATGTCGGAAGCGCTGCTGTGCTTCCTGTCGGAATACCTGGAGGTGGCGGTGGGCGCGCTGTATGTGCGCGAAGCCGACGGCACCTTGTGCCGCACCGCCGCCTATGGCTATGGCCGCGACGATTTGCGGCGCGATCCGCTGGTGCGGGCGGGCGAAGGCCAGGTCTGGCAGGCGGCCGAGCAGCGCCGCCTGATCCGGCTCGACCAGGTGCCGGACGATTACGTGAAAATCAGTTCCGCGCTGGGGGCGGCGCGGCCGCGTCACGTGCTGCTGGCGCCGGTGGACAGCAATGGCGTCGTCAACGGCGTGGTGGAGCTGGGTTTTTTGCAGGAACCGCCGCCGCGCACGGTTGATTTCCTGAAGCAGGCGGCCGGCAATATCGGCACCGCCATCGAGGCGACCCTGGCGCGCCAGCGCATTGCCGAAGTGCTGGCGGAAACGCAGCAATTGAACGAGGAATTGCAGGTCCAGCAGGAAGAACTGCGCACCGCCAACGAAGAGCTGGAAGAACAGTCGAAGGTGCTGGAAGAATCGCAGGCCAGCCTGGAAAACCAGAAAGCCGAACTGGAACAGACCAACGAGCAATTGTCGGAACAGGCGCTGGTGCTGGACCAGCGCAATGCCGCGCTGGCCGAGGCCCAGGGCTTGCTGGAACAGCGCGCGGGAGAACTGGAGCGGGCCAGCCAGTACAAATCGCAATTCCTCGCCAATATGTCGCATGAATTGCGCACGCCTTTAAACAGTTCGCTGATCCTTGCCAAGTTGCTGTCGGAGAACACGCACGGCAACCTCAATGAAGAACAGGTGCGCTTCGCGCACACCATTTATTCGGCGGGCAATGACTTGCTGAACCTGATCAATGACATCCTCGACATTGCCAAGGTCGAAGCCGGCAAGCTGGAATTGGCGCCGGAACAGATCGATGTGCGCCACGTGGCGGACAGCCTGGCGCATATCTTTGACCCGCTGGCCCGCCACAAGCAGCTGGCGTTCCGGGTGGAGCTGGGGCCGGACCTGCCGCCGCTGATGTTCACGGACCGCCAGCGCCTCGAACAAATCCTGAAAAACCTGCTGGCCAACGCCATCAAATTCACGGAAAGCGGCCACGTCACCCTGCGCATTGCGGAGGGCGGCCCGGGCCGCCGGTGGTTTGTTGTGGCGGACACCGGGATCGGCGTCGCGCCGGAACACCAGGAAACGATTTTCGGCGCCTTCCAGCAAGCCGACGGCACCACCAGCCGCCGCTACGGCGGCAGCGGCCTGGGACTGGCGATTTCACGCGACCTGGCGCGCCTGCTGGGCGGCGATATCGCGCTGGCCAGCAGGCCGGGTGAGGGCAGCACGTTCACCTTGACCCTGCCGGTGTGGTACGTGCCGCCGGCTGCTGCGGCTGGCCCGGGCGTGCAGCCGGCATTGGTGCATTCGGCCCCGGTGACGGCGCCGTCGCCAACCGCGGCGCCCACCGCCGTCCCCCGTCCCTTCGGCGATGACCGGGACGTGCCGCCGCCGCCCGAGCGGCTGGTGCTGGTGATCGAGGATGAACCGGCCTTTGCCCGCATCCTGTACGACCTGGCGCACGACATGGACTACCGCTGCCTGGTCGCGTTTGCCGCCGACGAAGGCATGCAGCTGGCCACGCAATACCGGCCGGATGCGATCCTGCTCGATATCCGCCTGCCGGACCGCTCCGGCCTGTCCGTGCTGCAGCAATTGAAGGACAGCGCGGAGACGCGCCATATCCCGGTGCACGTGGTGTCCGCCGCCGACAACGAAGCAGCGGCCCTGCACATGGGCGCCATCGGCTATGCGTTGAAACCCACCACGCGCGAACAGCTGGAAGCGGTGTTCCGCAAGCTGGAAGACAAATTCACGCAAAAGATCAAGCGCCTGCTGCTGGTGGAAGACGATGCGCGCCAGCGCGACAGCATGGTGCGGCTGATTGCCGACGACGACATCGACATCACGGCGGTGGACTCGGGCGAAGCCGCGCTGGCGCTGCTGCGCACGACGATTTTCGATTGCATGATCATCGACTTGAAATTGCCGGACATGCAGGGCAATGAACTGTTGCAGCGCATGTCGCAAGAGGAAATCGCCTCGTTCCCGCCGGTGATCGTGTACACGGGCCGCAACCTGACGCGGGCCGAGGAGGCGGACCTGCACCAATACTCGCGCTCCATCATCATCAAGGGCGCCCGTTCGCCGGAGCGCCTGCTCGATGAAGTCACGCTGTTCCTGCACAAGGTGGAATCGGAACTGTCGAGCGAACGGCAAACGATGCTGAAAACCGTGCGCAGCCGCGACCGGGTCATGGAAGGGCGCCGCATCCTGCTGGTCGATGACGACGTGCGCAATATCTTTGCGCTGACCAGCGCGCTGGAGCAGAAGGGCGCCATCGTGGACATCGCCCGCAATGGCGCGGAAGCGCTGGAAAAACTCGATACGGTCGCGGACACCGACCTGGTCTTGATGGACGTGATGATGCCGGTGATGGACGGGCTGGAAGCCACCCGCCGCCTGCGCCAGGATCCCCGGTTTGCCCGGCTGCCCGTCATCGCCATCACGGCCAAGGCCATGAAGGATGACCAGGAACAGTGCCTGGCGGCGGGCGCCAATGATTACCTGGCCAAGCCGATCGACCTGTCACGCCTGTATTCGCTGCTGCGCGTGTGGATGCCGGGCGCCGGGCGCCAGTAAGGAACACCATGCCGCGCAGCCATCAGCCGCTCCCGCCCTCCAGCATCGATATCGAACTGGCGATGCTGATGGAAGCGATTTACCTGAAGTACAGCTATGACTTCCGCGACTACACGGGCGCCTCGCAAAAACGCCGCGTGCTGCACGCCATGCGCGACATGGATTGCCCCACGGTCTCCATCCTGCAATCGCGCGTGCTGCACGAACCGGCCGCGTTTTCCCAGCTGCTGCAATTTTTGACCATCCCGGTGACGGAAATGTTCCGCGACCCGCAGTATTACGCGGCGCTGCGCGAACAGGTGCTGCCGGTGCTGTCGACTTATCCGTCGCTCAAGGTGTGGGTGGCGGGCTGTTCGACCGGCGAGGAGGTGTTGTCGCTGGCGATCCTGCTCAAGGAAGAAGGCCTGCTGGAGCGGACCATCATTTACGCCACCGACATCAATCCCGTGTCGCTGGAAAAGGCCCGCAAAGGCGTGTTTCCCCTCGATGCCATGCGCGGCTATACCGCCAATTACCAGGCGGCAGGCGGCAAGCACGCGTTTTCCGACTATTACACGGCGGCCTACAACGCGGCGCGGTTCGACCGCTCATTGTGCGACAACGTCACCTTTGCCGACCACAGCCTGGCGACCGACAGCGTGTTCGCGGAAACGCATTTCATCAGTTGCCGCAACGTGCTGATCTATTTTAAAAAGCCGCTGCAGGAGCGCGCGTTCGGCCTGTTCCACGAGTCCCTGTGCCACCGTGGGTTTTTGGGAATCGGCAGCAAGGAAACCCTGGATTTTTCCGCGTTCTCGCCCCGCTTCGAAGACGTGGCGCGGCGCGAGCGCATATACCGGAAGCGATCATGAAAACGCCGGCGCCGTCCGATGCACAGCTGGCCGCCTTGCTGCGGGGGCGGCAGTTCGAGGCGGCCGTGATCGGCGCCTCGGCCGGCGGCGTGGCGGCGCTGCTGGCGGTGTTGCCCGGCTTGCCGCCGGAGGTGCCGGTGCCCGTGGTGGTGGTGGTGCACATGCTGCGGGACCGTTCCAGCCAGCTGGCGGAATTGTTCGCCGCGCGCCTGGCGGCGCCGGTGCGCGAGGCGGCGGACAAGCAAGAGGTGGCGCCCGGCGCGGTGTATTTCGCGCCGGCCGATTATCATCTGTCCGTTGAAAATGACGCCACGTTTTCACTCAGTAACGAGCCGCTACACCTCTTTTCCCGGCCCGCGATCGACTTTGCCATGCAGTCGGCGGCCGATGCGTATGGGTCGGCATTGGTCGGGATTTTGCTGACCGGGGCCAGCCATGACGGCGCGGCGGGGCTGGCGGCGATCGGCGCCGCCGGGGGCTTGACGGTGGTGCAGGACCCGCGGGAAGCGCAGTCGCCGCTGATGCCGGAGGCGGCGATCCGGCTGAGGATGCCGGATCTGGTGTTGCCGTTGCGGGATATCCGGGCGTTGCTGGGGATGCTGCGGCAGCGGTGACGCAGGCATGGCGGCTTCCGCTGGCGCGGAAACCGCCCTACGGGGTACGCACCGCTTGTGTCATTCACGTGTGCGGCCGGATGGGGGTGTCGTTTATTTAAAACTCTTCCCACTCATCCTGCTTCGGTTGCGCAGCGGATTTGGGCGGGGCTTTGCTGGCGGCCGGCCTGGTTGCCGCCCGCGCCGCTGCCCGCGCCGGCGTTTTTGGTGTCAGCGCCACCGCGCGTGACACGGCGGCCGCAGGCGCCGGCGCCGCTTGCGCGCCCGTCGAGAAGAACCCGACCACCCGCACCAGGTTGTCCGCCTGTTCCTGCATGCTTTGCGATGCCGCCGCCGCTTCTTCCACCAGCGCGGCGTTTTGCTGCGTGCTCTGGTCCATTTGCGCGATCGCCTTGTTGATCTGCTCGATGCCCAGGGTCTGTTCCTGGCTGGCCGACGTGATCTCGCCCATGATGTCCGCCACGCGCTGGATGCTGTCGACGATGTCGCCCATGGTTTGCCCGGCATCGTTGACCAGGCGCGAGCCGGCATCGACGTTGGCGACCGAGGCGTCGATCAATTCCTTGATTTCCTTGGCCGCCGCCGCCGAACGCTGCGCCAGCGAGCGCACTTCGGACGCCACCACGGCGAAGCCCCGGCCCTGTTCACCGGCGCGGGCCGCTTCCACCGCCGCGTTCAGCGCCAGGATGTTGGTCTGGAACGCAATGCCATCGATGACGCCGATAATGTCGGCAATCTTGCCGGACGACGTGTTGATGGCGCCCATGGTGTCCACCACCTGCGACACGATGGCGCCGCCGCGCGACGCCACATCGGACGCCGAATGCGCCAGCGTATTGGCCTGGCGCGCATTGTCGGCGTTTTGCCGCACGGTGGACGTCAGTTGCTCCATCGATGACACGGTTTCCTCCAGCGAACTGGCTTGCTGTTCGGTGCGCGACGACAAATCCATATTGCCGGCCGCGATTTCATGCGATGCCGTGGTGATGGCATCGGTGCCGGAGCGCACCTGGCCGACCACGCCCAGCAGCGCATCATTCATTTTCTTCAGCGCCTGCAGCAGGCGGCCCATTTCATCCTTGCCGTCCGTATCGATGCGGGAAGTCAGGTCGCCGGACGCCACGGTTTCCGCCACCGCCACCGCGCGGTTCAGCGGCACGGTGATGGAACGGGTAATGAACCAGGCCACGCTGATGCCCATTGCCATGGCGATCGTGCCCAGCGTCAGCTGCATGATGACGGCATTGCTGTAGACCTGCTCCGCGTCGGCGCCGGCTTCCTCCATCGACCTGGTTTCGTGCGTGAAGACGTCGTTCAGCGCCGCCAGCGCCCTGGCCTGCACCGGGCCGGTTTCCTTCAACAGGTATTCGACGGCTTCGGCGGTCGCGCCTTCCTTGCGCATCTGGATCAGCTTGTTATTCTTTTCCGCACCGCTGGCCAGCGCCTCATCGACGGCCGCCAGCAGGGTTTTTTCCTTATCTTCCTTCATCATCGACGCCAACTTGTCGCGGGCATCCTTGTAGCGCTTGCGGGCTTCGTCCACCTTGGCCAGTTCCGCGTTCATCTGCTCCGGGGTCGAGACCACGGTCAGCGTGGTCAGCGCCAGCGTCACGCTGCGAACGTCGCCGACCATGCTCCTGACAGCGGCCATCTTGACGTTTTTGTCGTTCAGAATGTCTTGCGTGCGGTTGCCGATGCGCGACATCGAGGCCAGGCCCAGCAGCATCATCGCCGTCAGCAAGGTCAGCACCACGCCAAAGCCGAATCCCAGGCGCATCCCTATCTTCAAATTCGCAAGCGACATGTCTCCCCCATCGTGTGATTTCCAGAAGAATGTCACATCCTGGCCCGGGTGTCTGCCCGCCGTGGCGGGGGAGTTGGCGAGTTTGTCGTCATGCAACAACGTTGACGGAAGAGACATCCCCGCAGCAGTAAAATCGCTATACGGGGACGGGAAATTACGCTATGCAGCGGGATATCGAAAAACACGAATGGCTGTTGCGCCGCAATTGCTCGCTGACGCCGCGCCAGACGGTGGCGGCCTATGGCGCGCTGTGCGGCCTGTCGCTCGGCGTGGCCCTGGTGTTCCTGCTGCTGGGCGTGTGGCAGGTGCTGGTGTTTACCGGCATCGAGCTGGCCGCCGTCACCCTGGCGTTCGTCCTGTATGCGCGCCACGCCGCCGACTATGAACATATCGTGCTGACGGCGGGCTGCCTGCTGGTGGAGCGGGTCTCGGCCGGACGCGCGTCGCAGACCGTGCTGGAACCGTACTTCACGCGTGTCGCCAGGCCGGAGTCGCCGCGCGGCCTGGTGCTGCTGGAAGCGAAGGGCACCACGCTGGAAGTCGGTGGCTTTGCACCCGACGCCCAGCGGCGCCGGCTGGCCGACGAGTTACAGCAGGCGCTGCGCGATCAGAAGCGGTAGCCGAAGCCCGCGCCGAACAAGACCGGATCGACCTTCACGCGGCTGGCCCTGGCGCCGCCGATCAGCACGTCGCTGCGGAGCTGGACTTTTTTCACGTCGAAGTTCAGCGACCAGTGGTCGTCCAGCCGCACGTCGGCGCCGGCCTGCAGGGCCAGGCCGATGCTGTCGTGTTCCAGGCTGGCGCCGCCGTTCAGCAGGCGGTTTTTCGAGAACGTGGTCCAGTTCACGCCCACCCCCAGGTACGGGCTGACCGTATTGCCCGGTGCAAAGTGGTATTGCGCCAGCAGGGTCGGCGGCAAGTGGCGGAAGGTGCCGATGGCTTTGCGGTCCAGGTACACGGTGTGCTTTTGCGGGTAGGTCAGCACCAGTTCCGCCGCCAAATTTGGCGTGAAGAAATAGGAAATATCGGCTTCCGGGATGGTCTTGCCGCTGACGTGGAGGCGGTCCGCCGCGCCCGTGCCGCCGACCGGATCGGATTTGTCGGCCGGGTCGATATGCACGGCGCGGGCGCGGATCAGCCAGGCGCCGGGATCGGCGGCTTGCGCGGCGGTGGCGCCCAGTGCGGCAACGGCGGCGAAAAGGAGGGAGATGGCGGTGGGTTTGCTGGTTTTCATACGCTTCTTCTTTCTTTGCTGTTGAGTTTCAAACAAAGTGTATGAATCCCAAACAGTAAAAACTTTGATACAAGTCAAAAATGGCAAAACGGAAATGTGGGGTGTAAGATAAGCAGCGCTTTCCGGCCCAGGCCGGACCACCCTTCGCAGGAGCTAAACGTATGGCCAGGCTGAACGTCAACGGGGCAATCCGGGAATTTGATGCGGAGGGGGATACCCCGCTGCTGTGGGCGCTGCGCGAGCAGCTGGGACTGACCGGCACCAAATATGGCTGCGGTGTCGCGCAATGCGGCGCGTGCACCGTGCACATTGACGGCGAAGCCACGCGCAGTTGCGTGCTGCCGATCTCCGCGCTGACGGAAAAACAGAAGATCACCACCATCGAAGGCTTGTCGAAAGACGGCAGCCACCCGGTGCAAAAAGCCTGGGCCGCGCTGGACGTGCCGCAGTGCGGTTTCTGCCAGTCCGGCATGATCATGGCCGCCAGCGCTCTGTTGAAACAAAAGCCGAAAGCCACCGACGCCGACATCGACGCCGCCATGACCAACATCTGCCGCTGCGGCACGTATAACCGCGTGCGCGCCGCCATCAAGGTGGTGGCCAATAAGGCCAGCCCGAAATCGGCCGGCCTCGATATCGAGCATATCCAGCGGACCGGAGACAAGGCATGAACGCGCCCGCATCCGCACCATCGGCGTCGCGCCGCGGCTTCCTGAAAATCTCGTCACTGGCGCTGGGCGGGCTGGTGGTGCCGTTTGCAATCCCGCTGGACGCCGGGGCGCAACAGGCTGGCGCGCAGCCGCCGGAAATCAATGCCTGGGTGGTGGTGAAGCCCGACGACACGGTGGTGATCCGCATCGCCCGCTCGGAAATGGGACAAGGCACCCTGACCGGTCTGGCGCAGCTGGTGGCGGAGGAACTCGATGCCGACTGGTCCAGGGTCACCACGGAATATCCGAGCCCGGGCCGCAACCTGGCGCGCAACCGCGTGTGGGGCAGTTATTCGACCGGCGGCAGCCGTGGCATCCGCGAGTCCAACGAATACGTGCGCAAGGGTGGCGCGGCGGCCCGCATGATGCTGGTGCAGGCGGCGGCCGAACAGTGGCAAGTGCCGGTGGCGGACTGCCGGGCCGCCAACGGGGTGGTCAGCCACGCCGCCTCCGGCCGCAGCGCCTCCTATGGCAAGCTGGCGGCGGCGGCAGGCAAGCTGGCGCTGCCCACCGACATCAAGCTGAAAGACCCGAAAGACTGGAAGCTGGCCGGCAAGCGCCTGGCGCGGCTGGACACGGCCGATAAAACCACCGGCGCGCAAGTGTACGGCATGGATTTGACACTGCCGAACATGCTGAACGCCGCCATCAAGGATTGCCCGGTGTTTGGCGGCAAGGTCAAAAGCTTCGATGCGGCCGCGATTGCGCAGCGTCCCGGCGTGAAAAAAGTCGTGCAGGTGGGCGACAGCGCGGTGGCCGTGGTGGCCGACACCTGGTGGCGCGCCCGCACGGCGCTGGCGGCGTTGCCCATCGTGTGGGACGAAGGCCCGAACGCGAAGTTGTCCAGCGCCGATATTGCCGCCATGCTGAAGGAAGGTCTCAGCGCGCCGGAAGGCGTGGTGGGCAACAGCAATGGCGATGCGCGCGCGGCGATCGGCGGCGCGAAACGCACGGTGGAAGCCGTGTATTCGTACCCGTTCCAGAACCACGCGACGATGGAAGTCATGAACGCCACGGCGCTGTGGACGCCGGAGCGCTGCGAGGTGTGGACGCCGACACAAAATGGCGAAGCGGCCCTGGCCGCGACCTCGGAAGCCTCCGGCCTGCCGCCGGCCAAATGCGACGTCCATAAATTGCACCTGGGCGGCGGTTTCGGCCGCCGCGGCGCGACCCATGACTGGGTGCGGCAAGCGGTGGCGATCGCCAAGGAATTGCCGGGCGTGCCGGTCAAGCTGATCTGGAGCCGCGAGGAAGACATGCAGCACGGCCGCTACCACCCGGTCACGGCCTGCAAGCTGACGGCGGGGCTCGACGAGCAGGGCAATATCACCGGCCTGCACATGCGCATTTCCGGCCAGTCGATCCTGGCGTCGCTGGGGGCCTCCCTGAAGGACGGCAAGGACCCGGCAGTGTTCCAGGGCTTGAATGCGCCGGGACCGGAAGCGTCGATCGGCTACTCATTCCCGAATCTGCTGATCGACCACGCGATGCGCAATCCGCCGGTGCCGGCCGGTTTCTGGCGCGGCGTGAACCTGAACCAGAACACGATTTACCTGGAATGCTTCCTCGATGAAGTGGCCCATGCGACGAAACAGGACCCGCTGGCGCTGCGCCGCAAGCTGATGGCCAACCATCCGAAGCACCTGGCTGTGCTGAACGCGGTGGCGGAAAAAGCCGGCTGGGGCAAGCCGCCGAAGAAGGGCGTCTACCGGGGCCTGGCGCAATGCATGGGCTTTGGCAGCTATGTGGCGGCGTGCGCGGAAGTGTCGGTCAACAAGGAAGGCCGCCTGAAAATCCACCGCATCATTGCCGCCACCGACCCGGGGCACGCCGTCAACCCGCAGCAGATCGAAGCGCAGGTGGAAGGCTCGTTCGTGTATGGCCTGTCGGCGGCGCTGCACGGCGAATGCACGGTGAAGGATGGCCGCATCGAGCAAACCAATTTCGATACCTACGTGCCGCTGCGCATGGATGAGATGCCGAAGGTGGAAACCATCGTGATGCCGTCCGGCGGCTTCTGGGGCGGGGTGGGCGAGCCGACCATCGCGGTGGCGGCGCCGGCGGTGCTCAATGCGATTTTCGCGGCCACGGGCAAGCGTATCCGCGATCTGCCGCTGAAAAACCACAGCCTGAAGCCAGGCAATACCAAGGCGTAGCGGCATCATGGCAGCCCGGCGCAATGCAGTCAGCCTGACCCTGCGCCGGGTGCGTGCCACAGCGTACCGACACCTCCCGTGCAAGGAGATGGCCGTCGCGCTGGCCGCTCTGATGATCTCCTTTCCAGCCGCAGCCGCGGCCACCAGCGACGGCATACCTGACCCGCTGCCCGGCACCGCTCCGGGCGATATGGAGCGCGGCCGCGCGATCGTCGCCAACCGCCAGCTTGGACTGTGCCTGCTGTGCCATTCCGGCCCGATTCCGGAAGAACCGTTCCAGGGCAACCTCGCGCCCGACCTGACCGGTGCGGGCGAGCGTGCCACTGCCGCGCAACTGCGCCAGCGTATCGTTGACCCGGCGCGTCTCAACCCCGCCACCATCATGCCGGCCTACTTCAAGGCCGATGGCCTGTCGCAAGTGGCGCCGCAGTACCGTGGCAAGACCATCCTGACCGCGCAGCAGGTGGAAGACGTGGTGGCGTACCTGCAAACCTTGCGCACGCTGTTTGCGCAACCTCCGCAGCCGCCGCAGCCTGCACCTGTGCCGAAGGAGAAACCGTAATGGGCCGCCCTGCTGCGCCTGCGCGTAACGCGGACCGGACCGCCCGCGCCGCCCGCATGCGGCGCGGCCTGCTGCGCGCGGCCGGCGCGCTGCCGCTGCTGGCGCTGGTCCGTCCCGCCGCCGCCACGCCGGAGGAAATGCGCTCCGCCATCGCGCAATGGACCGGTGGGAAAACCCCGAATGACGGCAAGGTCACATTCGACATCGCCAAACTGATCGACAACGGCAACGCCGTTCCCGTCACCATCCGGGACGACAGCCCGATGACAGCGCAAGACCACGTGACCGGCATCGCCCTGTTCAATGAGCGCAATCCGGAAACCGACATCGTGCGCTTTACTCTGACCGCCCGCAGCGGCAAGGCGGAAGTGGCGACCCGCATCCGCCTCGCCACGTCGCAAAAGCTGGTGGCGGTGGCGCGCATGAGCGATGGCGGCTACTGGCAGCAAAGCGTGGACGTGATCGTGGCGCTGGCCGCGTGTATCGAAGGGGAGCCGATGTAATGGCGCGCGCACTGATCCACATGCCGGCCACGGCCCGGCGCAACGAGGTGCTGGAAATCCGCGCACTGATCGGCCACCCGATGGAAACCGGATACCGCCCCGGCCCGGATGGCAAGCCGGTGCCCAGGGACATCCTCACGCATTTCAGTTGCCGCTATAACGGCGAAGTCGTCTTCAGCGCGGAATTGCATCCCGCCGTCTCCGCCAATCCGTATCTCGCGTTTTATACGGTGGCGCTGGAGTCGGGCACGCTGGAATTCACGTGGACCGGCGACCGGGGCTTTACACAGACCGAACGCCAGTCGCTGACGGTGACGCCATGAAGCGCATTGCATCGGGATCACGCCTGGCACCCAGCCTGGCAGGATGCGTGGTGGCAGCCGGCTGGTCGCTATGGTGCGCCGCCGCCGTGGCAGGCAATCAAGCCGCCTTCCTGGCCGTGACCGGTTATCCCGCCCATGCGCGCGCCGTCCCGATGCTGGCCGTGGCCACCCATCCGCCGCCCACCAAGCCGCCCGCCAATGCCGATGCGCGCCAGTCCGGCGCCAGCTTCATGAGCGCCGCCACGCAGGCGCTGCAAAACGATGACCGGCAAAACCCCGCCATGCTGTGGATTGCCGGTGGCGAGATGCAGTGGCAAACCCCGGCAGGCAAGGCCAGCCGGTCGTGCGCTTCGTGCCATGGCGATGCGAAGCAGTCCATGCGCGGCGCGGCGGCGCGTTATCCCGCGTTCGACAGCAAGGTGAATCAAGTCATCACGCTGGCGCAGCGCATCGCTATGTGCCGCCAGGGCGCGCAGCAGGGCGCCCCGCTGGCGCCGGAGAGCGACGATTTATTGAGCCTGGAAGCCTATGTTGGCATGCAGTCGCGCGGCATGCCGATGGCGCCGCCCGGCGATGACGCCACGCGCGCGGCGGCCGAGCGGGGACGGTTGCGCTGGCAGCAGCGCATCGGCCAACTGAACTTGTCATGCGCCCAGTGCCACGACGACAACTGGGGCCGCAAACTGGCCAGCGCCGTGATCCCGCAAGCGCATGCCAATGCGTATCCGATCTACCGGCTGGAATGGCAGGCGCTGGGTTCCCTGCCACGGCGCCTGCGCAATTGCATGAACGGCGTGCGCGCCGAAGCGCCGCCGTATGGGGCACTGGAACTGGTGGAACTCGAAGCATGGCTGACCCTCCGCGCCCGGGGCATGCCGCTGGAAACACCGGGCGTACGACCCTGAGGAATAGCATATGAATCAGTCCCTGCGTTCGAAGCGTGTACAGGAAACAGGCCGGCTGCGTGCGGCCATGCGGGCGATGCGAGCCATGGCGCTGGCTGGCGCGCTTGGCGCGGCGTGGATGCCGGTGGCGCAGGCGCGGCAGCCTGCGGTGTCGTTGCAGGCGCCGGCGCGGTATCCATCGCTGCCAGCCATTGCCAATGCCGCCCGCCTGGCCGCCAATTGCGCCGCCTGCCACGGCACCAATGGCGTCACGGACGGCGTGGCGCTGCCATCGCTGGCGGGGCAGGGTAAAGGCATGCTGCTGGTGGCGCTCAAGGCGTTCAAGTCCGGCGCCCGGCAGGGCACCATCATGCCGCAGATCGCCAAAGGGTATACCGATGAACAACTGGCGCAACTGGCGGAGTTTTTTGCCGCGCAGCCGGCCGTGCCAACGGCCATACTGCCGCCGGCGGTGCTGCGCATCGCGGGTGCGCCAGCAGGGAGCCGGCCATGAAGCGCCGCGCCTTCATCCAGGGCGGCGCGGCCGGACTGGCTGCGCTGTCCACGGCCGGCTGCGCGTCGCTGTCCTTGTCCAGCCGGCCACACGTGGTGGTGGTGGGCGCCGGTTATGGCGGCGCCACGGCGGCACGCTATATCCGCCTGTGGAGCGAGGGGGCGGTGGATGTCACCCTGATCGATCCCTCGGCCCGTTTCATTTCCTGCCCGCTGTCGAACCTGGTGCTGGGCGGCTCCAAAACACTGCCCGACCTGACCCTGCGCCGCGATGCGCTGGCCATGCGGCATGGCGTCAAGGTGGTGCAGGACACGGTGCAAGCCATCGACGCCGCCAGGCGCGCCGTGTCGCTGGCCGGTGGCAACGTGATCGCCTATGACCGCCTGATCCTGTCGCCCGGCATTGATTTCATGTGGGACCAGTTGCCCGGCATGTTAAAGCCCGGCGCGCGGGAACACATCCTGCACGCGTGGAAGGCCGGCGAGCAAACCGTGGCGCTGCGCGCGCAGCTCGAAGCCATGCCGGACGGCGGCGTGTATGCGCTGACTGTGCCGCCCGCGCCATACCGCTGCCCGCCCGGTCCGTATGAACGCGCGTGCCAGGTGGCGCATTACTTCAGCCGCCACAAGCCGAAATCCAAAGTGCTGCTGCTCGATGCGAATGACGATGTGGTGTCGAAAGGCCCGCTGTTCAAGAAAGCGTGGAAAGAGCGCTATGGCGGCATCATCGATTACCGCCCCGGTTTCAAAACCGTGGATATCGATGCCGCCTCCGGCACCGCCATTTCCGAGCTGGGCGACAAGGTGCGGGCCGACGTGCTGAACGTGGTGCCGCCGCAGCGCGCCGCCGCCATTGCCGTGCAGGCGGGTGTCGCCAATGGCAACGGGCGCTGGTGCGTGGTGGATTTCATCACGTTTGAATCGACCGCCATTCCGTTCATCCACGTGCTGGGCGATGCGCTGCAGGCCGCGCCGCTGATGCCGAAGTCCGCGCACATGGCGAACCAGCATGCGAAAGTGTGCGCCGCGGCGATCGTGGATTTATTGGCGGGGCGCGCACCGGCAGCGCAACCCATGCTGACCAACACGTGCTACAGCTTCGTGTCGGACCGCGACGTGATCCACGTGGCGTCGGTCCACGCCTATGACGCCGGCCAGAAGACCCTGCTGGTGGTGCCCGGGTCAGGGGGCGTGTCGGCCGCCGCGAATGAAGCGGAAGGAATGTACGCGCTGTCCTGGGCGCGCAATATTTGGCGCGATACGCTGGGATAAATGCGTTTGGGATAAATGCGGCTGGGCTGAATGCGGCTGGCCTGAATGCGGCTGGCCTGAATTCGCCTGCATGGCATAGGGCGCCTGCGCCGGATGGTGTTGCGGCGCATGGGTGGGCGGAGGCGATGGCGGATGCAGCGGCTGGACACCCGGTCCGTGGGCGTGTGGCCGGTGCCCGCAGTATTTTTGCTGCAACGCCTGCGCCGCCGTTGCCAGGTCCGGATACATGGTCACCTGGGAAAACACGGTTTGTGCGATGTCGAAGCCCAGCTGGCGGTAACTCTCGAACTGGTCTTCACCATAAAACTGGTCGCCGGTGGACTCGTGCGGGAAGCGCGGGTGGAGCGCCTTGTATTGCAGTACGGCCGCATCTTCGCGGCCCGTCATGGCGGCTTTCAGGTAAATCAGCACGCCATGTTCGCCATTGCCGTAATCAATCGAGCCAATCGCAAAGCGCCGCCGCGCCCAGGCGTTTTCGGTGCCGGCGGCCGTGACGGGCACGATTTCCGTGAAATCAATCGTGATCTTCGCGCCGAAATCCACCTCGCACATGCGGATCAGCGAGCCCAGGCCTTCGAAGCGGTACTGGTGGTCGCATTCCGCATCGCTGGCAATGATGACCTTGCAACGCCGCCGCACCAGTTCATACACGGCCAGGTTTTCAAAGTGCCCGCCGTCGGAAATCATCAGGTAATTCGAGCGGCCCTCGGCCGCGCCAAACAATTCCTTGACCAGGTAGCGGACGCTGAACGAGGGCGACGGCCGCGTAATGTGCGCCAGCTTGGGATTGGGGAACCACCAGCCCAGGCGCACATTGAACATGGTCAGCATGAAGGCGGTGCCGGGCGAGGTGTGGTAACCCATGTTCGGACTGGCCGCCGCGCCGGAAATGGAAATCGCCTGCGCCAGCGTCGGCTGCATGCTGTGGCCGCAATACTGCGAGATGGGCCGGTAGCCCAGCGGCACATAGCCGCCGCAATCGGTGCGCAGGTAGTAGCCGGTACCGGCCTGGTACGGCGTCAGCACATAGGATGCCGCATGGCGCGAGTGCAGCGACAAGTCGCTGGAGCCGCCCAGGTTCAGCGCGCAGCACACGAGGTGCAGCGGCCCGGCCTGCGCCCGCTGCGGCCCGGTGGTGGGTGTCAACCCTTCGCCGGCCAGTTCGGGCAATGGCACGTCGTCATCGTCGTCGAACAGCGTGAAGCGTTGCGGTGTCCGCTCGCGCGGCACGAAGCGGGTCGCGCCCAGGTAGCAGCGCGACAGGCGGCCCCGGTAAAACGAATTCAGGCTGAACACGTTGATATCGACGCGCCAGGCAAAGATGCTGGCGGCGGCCAGCAAGCCCGCCAGGGTCGACAGCACCAGCAGCGGCGACGGGAAGGCCATGTCGATCCAGTAATAGCGTTCCATGCCGGCCAGGGTGCAGCAATTGTCGCTGGCCGTGTACACCAGCGCCAGGTGCAGCAGCGCCGCCACGCCGATGCACATGCCGGCAATGAACACATACGGCCCCACCACGGCCAGCATGTTCATGGCCTTGCCCCGGAACGTGGTGTCGGCCACGCCGAGTTTCTGGCCCTGGGTGCTGCCGGCATTGCCCGCGATCAGGCCGGCCAGCGTGCTGGCGGCCCAGCCGCCCAGCGCGGGCAGGGAAATCCAGTCGCTGTTGAGGGCCATCAGCCCCCACAGCGGCCCGAACACGGCCGCCACCGACACCAGCATCCATGCCACGCCATACACCAGCAGCCAGGCGCCCAGCCGCGACCACCATTCGCGCACCCCTTCCGGCGAATGGCGGCCCAGCATGCCGATCTGCACCACGATGGTCAGCGAAAACGCGTACAGCACCAGCGCCGGCCCCCACACCAGCGCATACCAGCCGCCCTGGTGCCAGTTGCGCTGGTCCGGCAATAGCGACCACTGGTGCATCAGCAGCATGATGACGGACAGCAGCGCGTGCAGCACCAGCATCGATGGCAGCGGCGCCAGCAGCGCCGCCAGCAGGCTGCGCAGGTTGGGTTCGCGGGAAAAATACGACAGCGGCCACAGGGCGACAAACGTGATGGCCAGCGGGAACGGCCAGTAGCGCCAGCCTTCCAGGAAAAATCCGCCATAGGTATCGAGGTCGCGCATCGACGAGGGCACGTGCGACCCGGTCGCCAGCCCCCACATGACGGCGGACAGGAAATAACCCGTCAACAGCAGCGGCACGATCACCAGCGCCTGCGTCAGCCCTTGGCCGTAATCGATGCGGCGCGGCGCGCGCGTGCCGATCCAGCCGGGGATCAGGCGCCGTCCCAGGTAGAGCAGGGGTTTCGCCAGCCGCACCCCGGCCGGCAGCAGGAACAGGCCCGCCAGCATGATGGGGATGGCGGTCAGCAGCGACAGCATCAGGCTGTTGCGCTTGTCTTCGAACGGGCTGTAATCCATGACTTCGCAAATGCCATAGGCGACGGCGATGCAGATGGCCGAACACAGCACGCCGGCCTTCCAGTGGCGCGCCTTCAGTTGCGGCACGTCGCGCCGCGCGGTCAGGCGCCAGTGGTTGGCCGCCACGCCGGACACCGCCAGCACGAACAGCACGACCGAGGTCCAGCGCCACTGGCCCAGGTCCGGCCATGCCGTGAACAGCCACAGCAGCGGGCGCGGCAGCAGCAGCAGCGCCGCCATGAACAGGATCACGGTGACCTGCACCAGCAGCGCATTGCGCACCCAGGTGGTGACCATCGACCAGGAATCCGCGCTGAACATGCCGAACTGGGGCGACAGGTAATTCGAATAGCGGCGCAAGTGCGCGATGGATTCGCGCCAGTTGGCATGGCGCGACAGCCAGTCGGTGGCGGCCTGGGCGTAATAGTTGCGGTACAGCCGGTTGCCGCCGATGGCGGCGGGCACCTTGTCAAAATCCAGCGCGTCGCGCCGGCTGGCCGCCCGGCTGCAATTCGCACTGAGCCAGGCGCCGATATAGCCGCCGCCGGAGACCGTGGAGAGGTAATCGATGGCGCGCAGCCGGTCCTGTTCCTTCAGCGCTTCCAGTACGCCGAGGCCGAAAGTGGCGCTGCGGATGCCGCCGCCGGACAGGGCCAGCCCCGTCAGCGAGGCCGCCACCGCTTGCGGTTCCTGCTGGGTTTCACCGGGCGGCTGTTGCAGCGCGCGCCGCAGCGCGATGTTGCGCAACTCTTCCTGCTGCACGGATAACGGCAGCGTCTGGTCCGGCAGCCACGCGTAGCGGATGTCCTGGTTCAAAGGTCCCTCCCATAGCGCTATGCTTACAAGTTAGCGCGCCGCGCAATGCAGATATACGCGCATTGTCACAACGATGGGGATTTGGACCGGATTGGATGGAATTGGTTCACGCGCTGTGCGCTTTGTGCGACAGGACGCTTTACTGCTGAGCAGGCATCAAGTCACAACCCGCGCTCAAGCAACTGCAAGCGCTTGCGAAACGCCGCCTTCAACCGGTACACCTGTGCCGGCCGGTGCGCCCCCGCCGCCATCATCTGGCCCTCGATGGCCTCCAGCATGTCCATCTCGTCCATCTTGCGGCGGAAGCTGACCTTGTTGAGCGGCTCGCCCATCAATACTTCATACACCTTTTGCAACTGCGGCAGCGTAAAAGTTTCGCCCGCGAGGTGGCACGGCAGCGACGAATACTGGCTCTTGCTGCGCAAGCGCTGCACGGCGGCATCGAGGATGTTTTTATGGTCGAATGGCAATTGCAAGGTGCTGTCGACATCGGCCAGCAACACGCGTTCCTGGCTGATCAGGGATGCCGGCACCAGCGCGTAATAGGCAATGGAAATCGACCAGCCGCGCGGATCGCGGGCCGGACCGGAAAACGATGCCAGCTGTTCGAGGTAAGGTGGCACGAGTCCGGCCTTGTCGCGCAGCATGCGCATGGCCGAATCATGCGTATCGGCATCCTTTTCCACATGGATATAACCACCGGGCAGCGCCGCCACGCCCTGATACGGTTCGCGCTCGCGTTTCAAGAGCGCGACTTTCAGGGCATCGTCCTGCAAGGTCAGCAGTACAACATCGACAGTGCAGATGACAGGATCCAAGGCCGCTCCGGTTTGCTTAGTGTTTGACTTAGTAACACGCGTATCTTAATCGAATACCGAGCCCTTCAGCAAAAGCACCAAAGGAAAAATACTTAGTTGCACTTATAAACTAAGTGGACTAGAATAACTTCACCAACCAACCGGAGTCATCCATGAAACGCCATCTGCACCTGCTGCTGATCGACCCGCAAAATGATTTCTGCGACTTGCCCGACGCGTACTGCCCGCCGAATCCTGCCGGCAACGGCAAACTGGCGCCGGCCTTGCCGGTGGCTGGCGCCCATGCCGACCTGCAACGCACCGCGCAGTTGATCCGGGACGGCGCCGCCGGGATTGCCGGCATCAGCGTGACCCTGGATTCGCACCACCGCATCGATATCGCGCACCCGGCGTTCTGGCAGACCGCCGGCGGCGGCGCGGTGGCGCCGTTCACGCAAATCACGGCCGGTGAAGTGCGTGAAGGCCGCTATGCGCCACGCAAGCCGGCCGCCATGGCCCGCGCGCTGTCGTATCTGGATGCGCTGGAAGCGGCGGGGCGCTACAAGCTGATGGTGTGGCCGGTGCACTGTGAAATCGGTTCCTGGGGCCACAACGTGCACGCCGATGTGCGCGCCGCCTACAACCACTGGGAGGAAAGCACCTTGCGCCCGGTGCACAAGGTCATCAAGGGCACCAACCCGTGGACCGAGCACTATTCCGCCGTGCTGGCCGAAGTGCCGGACCCGCAAGACAAGGGCACGCAGTTGAACACGGACTTCATTGCGCACCTGGGCCAGGCCGAGCGGATTTATGTCGCGGGCCAGGCGGGCAGCCATTGCGTCAAGGCCACGGTGGAAGATATCGCCCGCCAGTTCGGCCCCGCGCGGCGCAACAAGCTGGTGTTGCTGACCGATTGCATGAGCCCGGTGGCGGGATTCGAGGCGCAGCAACAGGCGTTCCTGGCCGCGATGGCCGAACAGGGCCTGCGCCTGATGACGGCAGCCGAAGCATTAATCGAATTAACAGAAAACACGTAGAAGACAGGAGCCAGTCGTGAACATAGTCCGCAGTCTGCTGGAAAACGATTTATACAAATTCACCATGTGGCAGGCGCTGTTGCACAGCCACCCGGGCGCGCAGACCGAGTATGCGTTCCATTGCCGCAATACGCCGGCCTATCCGCTGGCCGAACTGCAAGCCGACGTCGAGCGCGAACTGGACCACCTGTGCTCCTTGTCGTTTACGGACGATGAGCTGGCTTACCTGCGTACCCTGCGCTACCTCAAAAGCGACTTCATCGACTTTTTGACGGTATTCCGCTTCCAGCGCCGCTTCATTGAAGTGACGGCGCAAGGCGACACGCTGGCGATCGTGGCGCGCGGCCCGCAAGTGCACGTGATGGGCTTTGAAATCTACGTGCTGTACATCGTCAACGAACTGTATTTCCGCCGCTTTGACGCGGCCGCCGCGCTGGCGGAAGGGCGCCGCCGCCTGTCCGCCAAGCTGGCGCAGTTGCGCGCCTTTGGCGCAGCGCCACAGTGCCGCCATCCGTTCCAGTTTTTTGACTTCGGCCTGCGCCGGCGCCATAGCGGCGCCTGGCATGAAGAAGTCGTGGCGACCCTGGCGCGGGAAGCACCGCAGTGGTTCAAGGGCACGTCGAACGTGTACCTGGCGAAGCAATACGGGCTGGTACCGATCGGTACCATGGCGCACGAATACCTGCAAAGCTACCAATCGTTTGGCGTGCGCCTGCGTGATTTCCAAAAAGCCGCGCTGGAAGGCTGGGTGCAGGAATTCCGCGGCGACCTCGGTGTCGCACTGACGGACGTGGTGGGCATGGACGCTTTCCTGGCCGACTTCGACCTGTATTTCGCCAAGTTGTTCGACGGCTTGCGCCACGATTCCGGCGATCCGGTCGAGTGGGGCGAAAAGGCGCTGGCGCACTACGCCCAACTGCGCCTCGATACGCACACCAAGCGCCTGGTGTTTTCCGACGGACTCGATCTCGATCAGGCCTTTGCGCTGTACCGCCACTTCGCGGACCGCACCATGACCGGGTTCGGCATCGGCACCAACTTGAGTAATGACGTGGGGCTGACGCCGCTGAACATCGTCATGAAACTCATCAGCTGCAACGGCCAGCCGGTGGCGAAACTGTCCGACGCCCCAGGTAAAACCCTGTGCCAGGACGAGACCTTCCTGGCCTACCTGCGGCAAGTCTTCAACCACGACAGGCCCCCGGCGACCCCATAAGCCGACACCCCAACCGGAGCCAAACATGCTACGCATAGCCATCGCCCAACAAAACCCGACGGTGGGCGACTTCGAAGGCAACACCCAAGCCATGCTGACCACCATGCAGCAAGCCGCGCAATCGCGGGCGGACATGGTGGTTTTTCCCGAATTATCGCTGTGCGGCTATTACCCGGGCGACCTGCTGGAAGATCCTGCCTTCCTGCGCGCCATGGCGCAAAGCCTGGTGCGCATCGTGCAGCATTCCCGGCAATACCCGCACCTGGCAATCGTGCTGGGTGCCGTGCGCCCCAACCAGGGCCCCGGAAAACCCCTGCACAACGCGCTGCTGGCCATCCGCAACGGCGCCATCATCGCCGAGTATTACAAGCAATTGCTGCCGACCTACGGCATCTTCGACGAAGTCCGCCACTTCGAACCCGGCCCGGAACGCGCCTGCGTGCTGCAACTGCACGGCCACAAAGTCGGCTTCCTGGTGTGCGAAGACGGCTGGAACGACGCCGGCCGCGATTACGCGGTGAACCCGTTCGCCGCGCTGCGCCGGGAACAGCCGGACCTGGTCATCAGCATCAACGCCAGCCCCGGCAACCTGGGCAAGGTGGCGCAGCGCCACGCACTGTTTGCCGAGGCGTCCCGCAACCACGGTTTTGCCATCCTGTTCGTCAACCAGGTCGGCGGACAGGACCAACTGGTGTTCGATGGCGCGTCGTTCGGCGTCACGCCGCAACAGGGCGTGACGTTTAGCTGCCGCCAGTTCGAGGAAGAGTTGCGGCTGGTGGCGTTTGATGGCGGGGCGTTCCAGTCCGGCACACCACCAGCGCACGCCGCCAACACGGAACACCCCGCCGGTTTCTACCACCGCCAAATCCTGCTGGGCCTGCGCGACTACGCGCGCCGCTGTGGATTTACGAAAGCCGTCATCGGCTCGTCCGGCGGCATCGATTCCGCGCTCACCATCGCCCTGGCCGCCGAGGCGCTGGGTGCGGACAATGTCACGGCACTCACCATGCCGTCCGCCTGGTCCAGCACCGGTTCCGTGTCGGACTCGCAAGCGCTGTGCGATGCGCTGGGCGTACGCCTGCACACGCACCCGATCGCTGAACTGGTCGGACACTATGCGCAAGGCTACAGCCAGGCGTTCGGCCAGCCATTACAGGGCTTACCACTGGAAAACCTGCAGGCGCGCATCCGTGGCACGATCCTGATGGAATACTCGAATGCGCACGGCGCGCTGCTGCTTACCACCGGCAATAAAAGTGAAATCTCGGTCGGTTATTGCACGTTATATGGCGACACCAATGGCGGCCTGGGCCTGATCGGCGATCTGTATAAAACCGAAGTGTATGCGCTGGCGCAATATGTAAATGGGGTGGCGCAGCGGCAAGTGATTCCCGCCGCCGTGCTGGAAAAGCCGCCCTCGGCCGAGCTGGCGCCAGGGCAGCGCGATACCGATAGCCTGCCACCGTATGACGTGCTCGATGAGATCCTGAAATGGCACATCGAGGGCCAGCGCCTGGGCGCCGATGAGTGGATGCAAGCCAGCGCGGTGGTCGGGCAGCTGCGCCAAACGGACGACGGGCGCGCGCTGGTCCGGCGTATCCTGTCACTGGTGGCGCGCAATGAATATAAACGCCGCCAGGCGCCACCCATCATTCGCGTGCGCGCCCGCGCATTCGGCAGTGGACGGCAAGTGCCGATTGCGGCGAAATTTGCGGGGGAAATCGAATGACGACGGCGCCTTTACCGATCGAGCTGGCGGTGCTCATCGGCCGCTTCCAGCCATGGCACAACGGCCACGCGGCCTTGCTGCGCCAGGCGCTGACGTGCGCGCCGAAGGTGGCGGTGGTGATCGGTTCATCAAGCCGCGCGCGCAGCGCGAAAAATCCATTCACATTTGACGAGCGGGTGGCGATGATTAACGCATCGCTGACGGAGGAGGCGCGCGCCTGCGTGACGTTTATTGCCGTGCGCGATTACTTCGACGATGAACGCTGGGCCGCCCGCGTGCAGCGGGACGTGGAAGCGCTGGTGGACGAGGGCGCGGAAATCGCACTGGTCGGCCATTTCAAGGATGACTCCAGTTACTACCTGAACCATTTCCCGCAATGGCAATTGGTCGAAGCGCCGCGTGAAGGAACGGTGGACGCCACGGCGCTGCGCCGTGTGCTGTTTGAAGCGGACCATACTGGTCCCGCGCTCGATGCGCTGGCCAGTGAAGTGCCGCCCGCCGTGCTGCAATACCTGAAGGCGTGGGCGCTGCTGCCGCATTGCGCACGGCTGGCGGAAGAACACATGGTGATCGTGCAAACCAGGGCCGCGTGGGCGCGCACACCCTATCCGGTGATTTTCACCACCGTCGACGCGGTGGTGCAGACCGCCGGCCACGTGTTGCTGATCCGCCGTGGCGGCGCGCCCGGCAAGGGTTTGTGGGCGCTGCCGGGCGGCTACCTGGAGCCGCGTGAACGCTTGCTGCAAGGGGCGCTGCGCGAACTGCGGGAAGAAACCGAGCTGGCCTTGCTGCCGTCCACGGTGGAGGAAGCGCTGGTGGGCGTGCGCGTGTTCGACCACCCGGAGCGCAGCCAGCGCGGCCGCACCATCACGCATGCGCACCATTTTGATTTGCGGCTCGACCATTTGCCGGAAGTAAAGGGGGCCGATGATGCGGCCGAGGCGCGATGGTTTCCCATCGCACGGCTGGCGGGGATGGAAGACCAGCTGTATGACGATCATTTCCATATCCTTGACCATTTCCTGCGTTTGACAGGCCGTTGAGCAGGGCCGGATGAGGCCTGTCAAAGCCGGCGCCCACCGGCGTGCCACCATCGCGGTTTCCCGCCCTGGAGGACACGCTCATGTCACATCCGCCATTACACCCGGTTCACCTGGCGCTGGTCGCGCCACCGCCGCCATCGCGCACGCATCGCCGCTTTGACCGCGTGATGCGCAAGCTGTACCGGACCACCCTGCTGGCCGCGCAGTGGACCGACCAGCGCGCCGCCGTACGCAGGGTGGCGGCGTGGGAATTGCAGCCGGCCAGGCGGGAGCTGAACCGGCATTTGACGGCGCTGGCCCTGCGGTTCGATGCGGCGCAGGCCGATCCCGCGCTGGATGAGCTGGAACGCATCAAGCTGTCCTGGCTGATCTGTTGCTTTGCCGAGCAAGTGCTGATGCTGGAAGACCATGCCGTCATGGCGGAGTTGCTGGACCGGCATGACGTGGCGCGCGGTGGCGAAGAAATGCTGTGGGATGAAGAAGATGTCCTTGCCGCGTCCGGCATCGTGCACATCCCGCCGCCTGCCGCGCCGGCGCCGTTTCCCGAGGTTCCGCCCGCGCCAGAGTGCGACCATGCGCAAACGCTGTGGATGCTGCGCGAAGTCTGGCATGACAAGGCGGGCTTGGCGGTGCTGGACGAGGTGGTACTCGAAACCTATTGCAGCCTGGCCCGGCGCGAATTGAGCGCGGTGTCGGCCGTGCTGTTCAGCCTGCTGTTGCGGCTGGCGGAAGAATGGGAATTGCCACTCGATGACATCACGCCGGCCGGCGCGATCCATCTGCTGCGCCAGGATGTGCTGGAAGTGCGGGCGAAAACCCGTATTGCCGCGTGCCAGTTGGCATCCTTTCGCGATATCGGCAAATTGCAGGCGAAGCTGGCCGGCTATGCCTTGCCGGATGACGAGCGGGACCGGGAAGGCGCATGGTTTTTTGACATGGAGGCCGCGCCGGACTGGGGCCGCTTGTTCGATGCGCGCGAATGACCCGGCAAGTCGCTTCAAACCTGAAACTGTGGCGTGGCTGCCGCAGCCATCCAGCTTCTTGCTTCAGCACAAATTGCCTGCAGGACATGAACAGCATACTGGCCCCCTGATTCCTATTGGAAATTTCCAGGGAGCCCTGCATGGCTGGCGCAAGAACGTGGGTACAGTCGGTGCTGGACGGCGACAGCCAGCACGGCCGCTTGCTGACGATGGATTTTCCCCGTGGCGACGGGCCGGAATATGCGGTACTGCTGGTCAATTCCCTGCGTGCGCGCGAGGAATTGTCGCGCAGCTTCCGCTACGAGGCGGAACTGCTGTCGGACGATGCGCATATCGCGCTGACGGCCATGATGGGCAAGATGGTCACCATTTCCCTGGTGCGCGATGATGGCTCGCAGCGCCACTTCAATGGCTATGTGACGGAGTTTTGCCTGCTGGGCGCGGACGGTGGCCTGGCGAAATACCGCATGGTGCTGGAGCCGTGGATGGCGTTCACCCGCTTGCGCCAGGATTGCTTCAGCTTCCATGGCCGCACGCTCAGCCAGATCACGGAACTGACCTTGCGCCACTGCGTGCAGCACGACTGGAACATACACTTGTTCTACGACGACCCGCCGATCACCTGCGCCAACCAGTACAACGAAACCGATTACAACCACCTGCATCGGCGCTGGGAAGCGCGGGGCTGGTATTACTGGTACGAGCACCGCGCCAATGGCCACACCTTATGGCTCAGTGATTACTCGGTGCTGGCCAACCCGATCGATGCGCGCGAAGGCACGCTGGCGCCGGACGGCATGCCGTTCCGCAGCGAAGCGGGCGCGCAGGAGGATGACAGCATCCACCAATGGCAGGCGCAGCGCCGCGTCGGCGCCAGCAAGCTGACCTTGTCCACCTTCGATTACAAGGATCCGAGGACGCAGCAGATCTCGGCGCACACCCGCCACCCACAGGGCGGCGTGCCCGAGCAGGAAGTGCATGAGTATGCGGGCCCCAGGGCTTTCCGGGGCTGGCGCGAAGGAGAACCACTGGCGCGGCGCCGCAGCGACGAGAGCGAAGCGATGTACCAGGTCTTCGAAGCGTCCGGCAACGACCGCAGCGCGCAGCCGGGACGCAGGTTTAAATTGGAAGAACACTTCAGTGCCAATGCGCCGCGCGAACTGGGCGAGCGGTCGCGCGACGAGCGCAATTACCTGATCCTGTCGGTGGAGCATCACGCCAGCAACAACTACCAGGATGGCCGCCACGCGCAGTCGCACTACACCAATCACTTCACCTGCATCCGGCTGGAACGGCGCTGGGCGCCGGGGCGGGGCTATCACAGCCAGCCATGTCCCGACCCCGGCGTGCAGACCGCGATCGTGGCGGGGCCCGAAGGGGAAGAGATCCACACCGACGGCCTGGGGCGCATCAAGCTGCGATTCCACTGGGACCGCGTGGGCGGGATCAATGGCTGCAGTTCGCCGTGGGTGCGGGTGGCGATGCCGGTGGCGGGTTCTCAGTTTGGGCAGATCGGGTTGCCGCGGGTGGGGCAGGAAGTGGTGGTGCAGTTCATGAACGGGAATGTGGATCAGCCGATTGTGACGGGGGTGGTTTACAACGGGGCGCGGTTGCCGCCGTGGGAGCTGGATAAGCAAAAGGCGTTGTCGGGGTGGCGGAGCAGGGAGATTGGTGGTTCGCGTGGCAATCAACTGGTGATGGATGACACGCGGGACCAGTTGCAGGCGCAACTGCGCAGTGATCATTTGCATAGCCAGCTGGCGCTGGGGCATATCGTGCGGGTGGAGAGTACGGCCGGGCGGGGCGAGGCGCGGGGGGATGGGTTTGAGTTGCGGACGGATGGGCATGGGGTGGTGCGGGCGGGGAAGGGCATGCTGGTCAGTACCGAGGAACGTGCTGGTGCACGTTCGCAATCCGCCAGCATGGAAGAAACCACGACGCGCCTCGATCGCGCGCAGGCCAGCCATGCCGGCTTGGCGGAACTCGCGCAACCGCATGACGGCGACGCTGCCCGGCAACAGGCCGATGCCGTAAAGGCGCTGGAAACCCAACAGCACGCAATCAAAGGCAAGGATGGAAAGGTCTTGGCATCACACCTGGTGTTTGCCAGCCCGGCAGGTATCGCCAGCAGTACCGCTGGTAGTACCCATATCGCCAGCGATCAGCATACGGCGATCAGTTGTGGGGAAAGCCTGTCGCTGGCCAGCGGGGAAAGTTTGTTTGCCACCGTTAAGCGTTCATTACGGTTGTTCGTTCAGAAAGCAGGGATGAAGCTGGTGGCGGCGGCAGGTGATATCGATATCCAGGCGCTGACGGACAACATCCGTCTGCTATCCAAGCTGGAAATCTCTCAGTCGGCTAACCGCATTCTCATCACTGCCAAGGAAGAGGTGGTGATCAATGGTGGCGGAAGTTATCTGAAATTCAGCGCAGGCGGAATTGAGCAGGGGACGAATGGGAATTTCGTGGGGCATGCGGCACGGCATAGTTTTGTAGGACCGAAAAACAGCGATGTGGAGGTGGCGATGCCAGGGCTGGCGCAATTGAAAGGAAAAGGGGCGTTGAATTTGGGGACGCATGGGAGCGCAGCGGGGAAAGTTTGTGCCGGAGCGCCTTATAAGCTGTTCAAGGATGATGTCTTGGTTGAAGAAGGGCAATTGGACCAGAACGGTACGCTGATCTTCAAGCATGAAATGGATTCAGGTTGTACATACCGGCTTGAACTGGCGAATGGTCAAATTTTCAATATCCATCCAACGGCGGAACCCTCGCTGGATAAAACCAGTAGCACGATGGGTTTTCATGGCTATGTTAATCCAGGTGGATCACTGACCGAGGAATCACCGGAACTTGAGGAGGATCGAGTTCTTTCCAACCCATTTATCCCGAAATGGCTTGGCTCATCAGATGGAGAATCTTATGAACGAGAATGAAAAGCTCTATATACAAGACCTTTATTACGATTCGGTTTCGGCCCCGTATGGGTGTTTGGTGTTGCCATGGTGGGTTCGTGAAAAGAAGGAGATGTATTTTCCGAAGCACAATTGCATAGTGGAACCATTAATCTGCGGTGAGAGAACATTTGGGCGAATAGCGCAAGATGTGAGGAACGCAAAGCGAAGCGTCGACATCATAACCTGGGGATTTGATCCGGGAATGGTGCTGGTAAGAGGTGCTGGTGCTGAGAATGGTGTTAGATACGGCGATATACTAAAAAAGATAGCGAGAAGAAAAGATTCCCCTGTGGCCGTTCGTATAATTGTTTGGCATGATGATATTCTGTCCCAGTCGAAAATGAAAAATATTCCTGGGTACTATGGGGCGCAATATCCGGCTGTTGGTTGTTATCTCAAGAAGGAATATTATAGCCCAGAACATCAGGATTACAATGCAAATTGGTTTTCTGATGTGAAGTCCGGGAATGCTGGGGCTATAGAATTCCATGTGAGAATGATCCCCATTAAGTACTTGAATTCATGTCTGCTTGGCGAATCAAAACTTGCTGGATACAAGGTCAAGATAGCTGAACTTTATGCAACACATCACCAGAAAATGATGTTGATAGATTATGAAAATCCGCAAGATGCCGTTGGTTATGTTATGGGGCATAACAGCGTTACGGATTTCTGGGATACAGAAGAGCATCTGTTTCGCGACGAGCGGCGTGAGCGGTTTTTTAAATATGATGCCAAAAAAATAATGAATGAGGCCGCCAATCGGGCAGAGTCCATTACGTTAACTCCGGGTTTTGACTACGGGAATGGGATGCCCTCTTTTGGCTATTCGGAGGCCGAGTTGCAAGGAGGTTATGAGCGTGCTC
>Ga0307408_100000325_pt1 | contig 45762 bp, 39 predicted proteins | sample 322Cmetagenome_FD_202116 | JGI IMG/M metagenome (GOLD analysis project Ga0307408, IMG submission 202116) | Maize rhizosphere microbial communities from greenhouse at UC Davis, California, United States - 322HYB-C-3 | ecosystem: Host-associated > Plants > Roots > Rhizosphere > Soil | place... | reverse complement strand
CCGCCGACATCGGCACGACCGGTCTGAGCGGATCGGCGAGCCACGCCGCCGGGGCCTACACGGTGAGCGGCGCGGGCGCCTTCGGCGGCACCACCGACGGCTTCCGCTACCTTTACCAGCCGCTGAGTGCGGATGGCTCGATCATCGCGCGGATCAGCACGCTGGAGGACACCGGTTCGAGCGCGCGGGTCGGCATCATGATCCGCGACACGCTCAACAATAACTCGCGGATGGCGGCGCTGAGCGTGACCGGGTCGGGTTCCTATAAATGGGAGCGCCGCACCAGCACGGGTGGCAGCGTCAGCAACACCAACAGCAGCTCAGGCACCGCCCCGAACATCTGGATCCGCCTGGTGCGGGTGGGCAACACCGTCACCGCGTCGAAAAGCACCAATGGCACGAGCTGGACGACGATCGGCAGCGCGACCGTCACGATGGCGAGCAGTTGCTACATCGGCCTCGCGGTGTCGAGCGGCAGCACCACGACGCTCAACACCTCGGTCTTCGACAACGTGACGGCGACTCCCTGATCGCCCGCACGAGACTGGAATACCAAGGCGCGGTGACCCGGTTCACCGCGCCTTTTTTACGAGGCTGTTGCGGCCTGCCCGCAGCCGGAAGCTGGAAAGTCCTATAGGTCCTATAAGACAGATAGACCTAACCCACCCAAGCAGCCGCCGTCGCCCTCCCGGCCTCGATCAACGCGCCCGCGCGTTTTCCCTGAAACAATCCCGGCGGCGGAGTGCGTGTTTCCAAGAAATGCACGCGTTTGCCGGATGCCTCCGCCATCTCACGCCTGCGCCGGAGCGCCTCGCCCGCTGTCACCGAGTGTACCGAAGCCGCCACCGCACCCGGCGACCAGCTCTTGCGCTCGCTGGGCGATTCATGGCGGATCGTGTGCACCAGAATCGTATGCACCGCCGGATCATCGAGCCAGTGCTCGAACGGCGTCTCGTTGGTCACCCCTCCATCGACGAACCATTCGCCTTCAATCTCCTGCGCCGCGAACAACATCGGCACCGCCAAACTCGCGGCGATGAATTCCGCCAGCGGGCCTTCGCGAACGATTTCGCCCTTGGACTTGGCCAAATTGAAAACGGCCAGTTCAACGCTCGGCCCCGACAGTTCTTCAATCCGGCGGTCGCCTATCAACTGTTTCAGAAACCGTTTCAATGGCTTGGCCGACAGCACACCGCTCGAACCCCACACGCTTGGCAAAAGGATAAAGCGCGGAATCGCCAGCGCATCGATGAACGCCCATTTCATCCGCCAGGAACGAAACAAACCTTCCAACGCTTCGCCCCGGATTCCCGCGGCCCACAGTCCGCCCGCGAGCGCTCCGGCCGATGAACCCGCGATTTTCCCCGGTCGCCAGCCGCGCCGGTCGAGTTCGTTCAAAAATCCCGCGTGCGCGTGGTAGCCGCAAAACGACGACGCCAGACAAACCGCCAGCCCCGGATCGTTTTGGACGTTCATGCGTGTTCAACGGTTTCGAGTTCCTTCAATGTCACGCGATCGTCCTTCCGCAAGAACAGCAACGCGCCCGGCAAGGCCCACAAAACATTGCAGGCGAATCCCGCCAGAGAGGCCGCCACCGCGGTTTCCGCCGTCACGTTCGCCAGATCTCGCATCAGCACCTCGAAAAGCTTTTCCCGCACGCCGATGCCCGCGACCGAAACCGGCATCGAGCTGAGCGAATCGATCACCGGCATCGCCGACAACACCGAGCCGGCCGAGGCCACCCCGCCGACCGCGCGCAAACCGCACCAAAACGACAGGAAGTATGTCAGCAACATCACTACCGACACGACAACACCGAGCAAGGATAACTTCCAGTGCTTCCGATACACATCGTAGCTCTCTGGAATTCGTCTCAACACCCCGCGTTTCCATTCACGACCTTCGCGGTGGATCCGCCGACGCACCGGCGGCCAAGCGGCCAAAAACATCAACGCGACCAACAGCAAACCGCCTCCAAGATAAAACCAGGCGAAGTGGATCACCCCTTTGCCCAGCGTGCTCTGCGCCTGCAACGCCTCGAAACGCGACACCGAGACGGCAAAAAACAATCCGGCCATCGCCACCATGCCCGCCAGGTGATCGACCATCACCGCCACCGCGATCGCTAACTTTCGTTCCGGATACCGACGGATCAGTAAAAGAATGCGCGCCGCGTCTCCACCAATGCCGCCGATCGAAAGGAGGTTGAACAGATTCCCGATCAACGTCAGCTCGACCGAACGTCTCGCTCCGGGATCGAGGCCTTGAACGTGGAGGAAAACGCGCCAGCGCATCGCCGTCAGCCACACCGTTCCTCCCGCCAGCGCGATGCCTGCCGCGAGCCAACCGTAATTCACCGCACCCGGCCGAGCGAAAACCGAACCGTGGAAATCCAGACGCGAAAACGCCCAGCCGAGACAGCCGAGCGTCAGCAAAACCTTCAGGGCGAACAGCAGAGCCTTCTTCATCGCGCTTCCGGCACTGTCGCCCATCTCATCCGCGCTTCAGGCGGATTTTTCAACCTCGGCGGCGATGGTTTCGACGCTCTCAAGAATCCCCTTGGCCTTCGACGCATCGCCGATTTTCAGGCCGAAATGCTTATCGAGCGCGACCACGAGCTGCAACGCGTCGACCGAGTCGAGACCCAGACCGCCCGCGCCGAAAATTGGCGTCGTGTTGCCGATCGACGATGGCTCGTCTTCTAGCATCAATTCCTCCACCATCACTTCCTTAATCCGCTGGCGCAGTTCCAAACCCTCTGACATCTCGATTAAATCCAATAAGTTAGAAAATTCCCCCGTCGATTTTCAAAGCGGACCCTGTGACATACCCGGCATCCTGACAAGTGAGAAAGGCCACTGCCGCGGCCACGTCCTCCGGTTTGCCGAAGCGTCGCATCGGAATCCCAAGCCGCGCTTGTTTCCGTGCCTCGTCGTCCATATGAGCCAGGGCTTCGGTTTCGATGTAACCGGGCAAAAGCGCGTTCACGGTGATGCCATAACGCGCCACTTCCTTCGCCATCGTCCGGGTGAATGCGACCACGCCCGCCTTCGCCGCGGCGTAATTGGTCTGACCAAGCGGCGGTAAAATCGCGCTCAACGAGGCAATGTTAACGATTCGCCCGGAACGCTGCCGCATCATCGTCTCGACCACTGCGCGACAGCCGTGAAACACCGAATCAAGATTCGACGCGATCACCTCATGCCATGCTTCCTCCGGCATCGCCGCGAGCAAATGATCGCGATGCGCCCCGGCGTTGTTCACTAATACGTCGAGCCGGCCGTCGACCGAAACGATTTCGTCCACCGCGCGTTTCCAATCCGCGGAGCTCGTCACGTCGAGCCCGATCATACGGCAACGTTCGGGGAATTCGCCCGCGAGTTTTTCCGCCTCCGCACGATTCGCCCGCACGCCCAGCCAAACCCGGCATTCGGCATCGCGCTCCAATAGATAGCGCCCGATGCCCCGCCCGAGTCCGCCATTTCCACCGGTGATCAGAATCGTCCGCATACCTCCATCCGGGTTTATCCGGCCCCGTTTTTCAAATTCAAAACCACGAATTCACACGAATAGACACGAATCAGAGCAACTCCAACTCCCTCTTCATTCGTGAAAATTCGTGACCATTCGTGGTTTCAACTTCTGAATTTGCGAGATTCGCGGCTCAACTTCCTCTTTGTACGACCCGTTCCCGGATCCGCTCCAACAGCTTTTTCAAATGCGGCATCGCGACACCCGCGGCTTCCGCGCGACGCAGCGGCTCCGCCCAGATCCCCTCAACCTCTACCTCCCGGCCTTCGACGTAATCGATCATGCTTGATGGCCGGTAGTCGCCCATCGGTCGCGTTTGCTCAATGTTCTGCTCGGCCAGTTCGTCGCCCAAGTTCAACCCTTGCGCGCGTGCGGCAGCGATCGTTTCCGCCATCAACGCCCGGATTTCCGCTTCGGTATCGGGGTTCGCGAGCAGTTGATCGGTCGTGACTCCGCCTTCAGCGATCGAGAGGCCATTGAAGGGAATATTCCAAACGAGCTTCTTCCACTGCGCTTCCGCCAAAGGCTCACCGATCAACGCGGGAATTCCAGCCGCTTTGAAACGTCGCACGATCTCCGCCGCGCGACCCCGCCCATCGGGCGCGAACTCGCCGACGGAAACTCGCCCGCCCGCCGTGTGCTTTACAAAGCCGGGCGAAAGCCGGTTGAGGCAAACGAAACACAACCCGCCGAGAACACGATCGGCTCCAGTGATCCCGGCGATGGCTTCGCAGTTTCCCAGACCGTTTTGCAAAGTAAGCACCTGAGTCTCCGCATGCAGCAACGGTGGCAGCACTTCCGCGAGGTGCGGATTGGCGGTCGCCTTCCACGATACGATCACCAAATCGACCGGCCCGGTTGCCTCCGCGCGACGGAACCCTTGCACCTGCGGCACTGCGAAGTCGCCGTGGATGCTTTCGCAGCGAAGATCGTTCCGCTGGATGTCATCGTAATCCGAGCGCAGCAGGAATTTCACGTCTTCGCCCGCCGCCGCCAACCGGCCGCCATAATACAGCCCGATCGCCCCCGCTCCCACGATTGCCACGCTTCCGAAAGTCCAGCTCACGGGCACAGCTTCAGAGTGGATCCGAAGTTGCTCAAGCTTTCAGCTTGTGACTCCCCGCGGCGTTGAATCCATTACCAGCCATGAGGATCCATTGGGCATGGCTTTTGCCGGTCGCGCTGATTGCGGGAACCACCGGAAAAATGACCGGGCACTGGCATGAAAAGATGAAGCGCATGCAACAAGGATCCATGGCCGGCCAGACACTGGCGGACCTAGCGCGAGCTCTCGAAAACGAGAAATATAACAAAGGAAGTTATCCGGAGACGATCGCCGGGCTAAAAGTCCAGTCAGAGTTCGGCGATTTCTCGGAAGTCGTCTTATCGCGCACAAAGTATTATCGAACCGAAGGAGGCTATATCGCCTTCGTTGGAAGCCCGGGTGTGCAATGGATTCAAGCTGGCACGTCACCTCGTCTCGACCACTAAAAAGTCTTCACAACCCCCGATGCTCCGCCGCGAGCTTCTTGGCGGTGGCGATCGTGTTGCGGTGGATCTTTGCGGTGAACTCCGGCTGACGATTGCAACCGCCGCCATAAAGCACCGCCACCGGAATGCGATTTTTCAGAAACGCCTTCAACAACACCTCGTCGCGGCGTTGCAGATCTTTGATCGAAAGCAGCATCTGACCGAAGCGATCATTGCGATGGTTGTCGGCTCCCGCCACCCAGATCACGAGATCGGGCGAAAACACGTCGAGCGCCGCCGCGAGCGAGTGGAAGAGCTGCTTCAAATACATATCGCCCTCGACGTAACGGACCGTTTCCACATCCATCGATCCGGCGACCTTCGCCGTCGGCAAACTCCGGCCGACGTGAATCGAATAAGTGAACACGCGGGGATCGTCGCCGAGGATCGCGTTGGTACCATTGCCCTGATGGGCGTTGGTGTCCACCACCATGATCTTAATGCCGGGTTTCTTGTCCTGTAGATCGCGGATGGCGATGGCGATGTCGTTGAACACACAATACGCCTCGCCGTGTCCGCTGAACGCCCGGTGCGTGCCGCCCGCGAGGCAAACACCGATGCCTTCCATCAGCGCGGCGTGACAGGCCAAACGGGTCGCCTCCACCTCGGTCGCGCTGCGCGAGTAAAGCCCCGGACCTGCGGGCAAACCGAGCAGCAGTTGCTCTTTCCGGTCGAGCAGGCCCGACTCGATTTTCGCGACGTATTCGGTCTGATGCGCCCGCTTGAGAAGATGCGGCGCGACCGCCCGGACTTCGACAATTTCCTCTGGCCTCAACACACCGCCTTCCAAAAGCATGTCCTTCGACACCCGGAACTTCTCCATCGGAAACGGATGATCCGCCGGCAGCGCGAGCTCGAAATCCTGCGAATAGAAGCAACGCATGATCGCCTAGGAAACCTCCCGGGCCGATCAAAGCCAATGGCAAAAAATCCCCTCAGGATGCGAGACGAACCCCGGAATAGCGCTCCAGCTCGATCCCCGCCGCCGTTTCCTCCTGAAAATTCGCCCGCAACATCGTCGCCACGCGGTCGAAGCCGGCGTCGACGGCCAGGGCGAGCGCGCGACGGTAGGACGTCGCGCGATAACTCTGAAGCTGCCGGGTCACGGCCAATTGCACGGCGTCCCGGGCCTCGCCCGTCAGCATCGCGCAGGCGACCTCCCCATGGGCGAAGATTTCATCGAGATGCTGGCAGGAACGTTCGAAGGACGGCTGCCCCAAGAAAATAAAGGCTCGTTCAAGCCGCTCGACGTGCCGTTCCGCCTCCATGCGATGACACATCAAAAGACGAGCCACTTCCTTTTCACTCATCTCTTTCGAGACGACGTCCAACCGTTTGATCCGTCTACGCTCGGCGTAGAGCAAAGTAGCCAGCTCCGAGGCGATTTCGCCACGAATAGCCGGATCGGAAGTCGTTTGCATGGGCGACGAGGACGCAGTCACCGTGCCAACATGCCTAATCTTCATGATAAAATGGAAGACCTATTTGTGAAACTCATGAAAAATGATCGCGCGACTATTGACCACGCGCGTTGGGTTGCCAACCCGGACACGGAGAGGCAAACAAACCGCATGGTCCGGTTCGGTTCGATGTCGTTCGCCCTGGCGTGGCTGCTCGCTTCCTGCGCCACCCCAGGAGTCTCGCGCAAACAAGCGATCGAAACCGCTTGGACTTATTCGAAGATCGAATGGAAGCCCGTCGCCACCCACGCTATGCACGGCAAGGACGCCGACGGCATCGAAGTCCAAACACCTGACGCCGGACTGCAACGTCATGGCTATCAAGGCGGATGGTGGCAGGCGAACCGCATGGCCCGGGGCATGCCTTACCAATGGGGAGGATTCGACACCCCCGAATCGTTCGCGAGTTCCCTTGCTCGCGGTGAAGTCGCGGGCGACATTTCCACTCCCGCCAAACGCAAACTCGGCGATGCCGCGGTCAGCCGTCACTCCGCCGGCATCGATTGCTCCGGCTTTGTTTCGCGCTGCTGGAACCTTTCCCGGCCGTATTCGACCAAGCAACTGCCCGAAATTTGCACGCCGCTGAAATTCTGGTTTCAACTTCAACCGGGCGACATTCTGCTGAACGACCGCCACGTCCTGCTTTTCGCCGGCTGGCAAACTCCGGGAAAAGTGGTCCTCGCCTACGAAGCCGGACCCTTTCCCGTATGGCGGGTGAACTCCGCCGCCATTCCCTGTGCAAAGCTCGAACGCGAAGGCTACGCCCCGTGGCGCTATCGAAAAATCCGGGATTAAAGGCCTCCAACCTCAGGCCGCTTGCCGCAGCAGGGCGACGAAAACGCCTTGCACGATCAATTCCCGGGCCGGGATCAGGTCGGGGAACTCCGGGTTTTCCGCATGAAGAAACGGTTTGCCGTTCTGAACGACGTAGCGCTTGAGCGTCGTTTCGCCGTCGATCAACGCCGCCACGATTTCGCCGTTACGCGGCTCGCGGAATTCCAGAATCACCGTGTCGCCCGAGCAAATGTGCGCATCGATCATCGAATCCCCACGCACTTTGAGCGCGAACGTCCGGGCGTTCCGCCCCACGCCGAGCGAACTGATGTCGATCGACACACAGCCCTGACGCTCCGGTTCGACATCCTGGCCCATGCCTGCCGCGATGTTGCCGTAGATCGGAATATCGACGATTTCCTCGCGATCCAGCTCCTCCGGGAACACCACCGCGCGGGCCTTGCCGGGCAGCCGCTGGATCACGCCTTTCTTTTCCAGAGCCCGCAGATGACTCATCGCGGCGGTCTGGCTGGCGAAACCGAAGAAATGCTGAATCTCGCGCGTGGAAGGCATCACGCCGGTCCGGCGCTGGGCGTTGCGCAGATATTCCACGATCTCCTGCTGGCGGGTGGTGAGTCCTTGTGACATCGCTTTTTGAACAGTGTTCGCCAGAACAAACCACTCGAAAACCATCCACGCAAGCTCCGATTGTTGGAGTTTCTTCCTCCGATCGCATTATTCTAAAACAGGCACGCGAACCGCAACGCTATCGGGTTGCCGGAATTTCGCGATTTGCCTCCCCCAGCCTTCGGCCTTGCGTCGACACCAGCCGTTTTCCCATCATCCGCCCATGCCGCGCCCGTCATTCACCCGCTTCGCCGCGTTGCTGCTTTCCGCCGCCTTCGTCACGTCCTGCGGCGGAGCCCCGCCACCGCGCTCCGTCGAACGTGGCGCCAGTGTCGCGCAAGCACTTCCTGCTGAACCCGTTGCTTTCGGTTCGGTGCCTTCCACGCCACCGCCACCCATTGCCGGACAGAGCGCGATCGTCATCGATGCCGATTCCGGCCGGGTGTTGTATGCGAAAAACGCCGACCTGCCCCGCCCGGTCGCGAGCACTCAAAAGATCGTCACCGCGCTCTGCGTGCTGGAGGCGGGCGACATCGACAGAACGGTCGTGATCGATCGCTCGGACGCGAATTGCGAACCGACCAAGCTCGGCATTCTGCCCGGCGAGACCTACTCGCGCCGCGAATTGCTTAAGGTGCTCATGGTGAAGAGCGCCAACGACGTCGGTCGCGCGCTCGCTCGCGACGTCGGCGGCGACCAGGTCGCTTTCGCCAATCTGATGAACCGCAAGGCCGCCAGCCTGGGCATGCGCAACAGCCACTTCTGCAATCCCCACGGATTGCCAGACCCGGCGCAGTTCTCGACCGCCCGCGACATGGCGATCGCCGCCCGCGCCGCGTATCGCAGTCCGCTGCTGCGCTCGTACGTCGCGACGAAAAGCTTCACCTTCCAGTTTTCCAGCGGCAAAACCCGCTTCCTCGAAAACACCAACCGGGTGTTGAAGACCTTGCCTTACTGCAACGGCATGAAAACCGGCACCACGGACGCCGCCGGTCGCTGCCTGGTTTCCACCGGCTCTCTCAACGGCCGCTCGGTGATCGTCGTCGTTCTGAAATCGAACTCGCCGAACATCTGGAAGGACTCGGAAAAACTTCTCCGCTGGGCGCTGGAGCGTCAGGCTTGAGCGAGACCATGACGCGCGATCCCGCCACCGAACTCCGCGAACTCGCGGGCGAAGGTTTGCTGCGGACGCTTCGTCCGCTCGATTCGCCCGCCGGACCAAAGGTCGTGCGCGACGGCCGGGAGCTGCATAATTTCGCCTCGAACGATTACCTCGGCCTCGCCAACGACCCGGAGCTCGCCGAGGCATTCATCGAGGGCATCCGGCGTTATGGCTCCGGCTCGGCCGCGGCCCGACTGGTCTGCGGCACGCTGCCTCCTCACACCGCTTTGGAAGAATCGCTCGCCGAAGCGAAAGGCACGGAGGCCGCGCTGACCTTTTCCTCGGGCTTCGCCACTCCAGTCGGGTGTTTGCCCGCCATCGCCGGCAAGGACGACACCCTCGTCCTGGACAAACTTTGCCACGCCTCGCTGATCGACGGCGCGCGTTTGTCCGGTGCCACGATTCGGGTGTTCCCTCACAACGACACGGAGAAGCTTGGCCGTTTGCTCGCTTCGATCCGGGAGAAAGACGCCACGGGACGAATCGTGGTCGTGACCGAATCGGTCTTCAGCATGGACGGCGATCTTTGCCCGCTCCGGGAAATCGTGGAACTGGCGGAAGCCCATGACGCTTTACTTTGGCTTGATGAAGCCCACGCGTTCGGCGTGCTTGGTCCAAACGGCATGGGCTTGGCCGAAGCACTTGGTTTGCAGGAGCGCGTCACATTTCAAATGGGCACGTTCAGCAAAGCGGCGGGCCTGTCCGGCGGCTATCTCGCCGCCTCGCGCACGTGGATCGATTTCCTGATCAACCGCTCCCGGGCCTTCATCTACTCGACCGCCCCTCCCCCTGCCTTGGCGCATGCGACGATCGCGTCGATCGAAAGGATCCGTTCCTCCGACGGCACCTCCCGTCGCAAGCGGTTGTTCGAAAACATCCATCTTCTTTCGCCCGGCCACGGCTCGGCCATCGTCCCCATGGTGTTAGGGTCAATCGAAGCCGCTCTGAACGCTTCCAAGCGTCTGGAAGAACAGGGTTACCTCGTGCCGGCGATTCGTTTTCCCACGGTGCCACGCGGGACTGCGAGGTTGCGCGTGAGCGTTTCTGCCGCTCATGATCCTGCTGTGATCGATACTTTCGCCAAGCAGATCTGATTTACACAGGCATCGGTCATACGAAAGGCCACCTCACTCAGAAACTCAGGAGAAATCTCTCCGCGATTGCCAGCGACAGCCTAACGGTTACGCTTCGGTGCGTTATGTTTGGCGTCCGCTACATCAAAGTCCCTCCAACCACCCATATCATTCAGTATAGCGGTGGGAAAATCTCCCGCGAAGGAACAGGCATTTCGTTTTTCTACTATTCGCCAAACACATCCTTGGTTGCGATTCCTGTCGCCAGCACGGACGTGCCATTCATTTTCCAGGAACAAACGGCCGACTTCCAAACGGTCACGCTACAGGGCCAGGTAACTTATCGCGTGACCGATCCGAAGAAGCTGGCCTCGTTGATGGACTTCATGCTTCAGCCAAGCGGCCGCGGTTATCTGTCGGACGATTTCGAAAAGCTCCCCCAGCGTGTAGTGAATCTGGTCCACGTACTCGCCCGCACCGAACTGGAAAAACTCACTCTTCGCCAAGCGCTACGGGCCTCCGAATCGCTTGTCCGTGCCATTCGCACTCAACTCAATTCCTTACCTGAATTGGACGCATTGGGCTTGGAAGTTCTCGGCCTTTCGGTGGTAGCAGTCAAACCGACGCCGGAAACCGCGAGAGCGCTCGAAGCGGAAACCCGGGAGCAATTGCTGAAGATGGCGGATGAGGCGATCTATGCCCGCCGCAACGCCGCGGTCGAACAAGAACGGGCGATCAAGGAAAACGAACTAAACACGGACATCGCGATCGAAAACAAGAAGCGACAAATCCGGGAAACGCAAATGGAGGCCGAAAAGGCGGTTCAGGAAAAACAGGCCCAGTTGGAAACGGCCACGTTGAAATCGAATATCGAACTTGAGGAAGAGCGCAAAAAGCTGGTCGAACTTTCCACCGATAACGCCAGAACTGAGGCGGATACACGGGCTTACGCGATCTCGGCCACCATGCAGGCTTTGGCTCGCGCGGATTCGAACGTGCTTCAGGTTCTCGCCACCTCGGGAATGAAACCTCAGCAACTCATCGCTCTCGCGTTTCAAGGTCTGGCCGCCAATGCCGAGAAAATCGGACAACTCAATATTTCTCCCGATTTGCTCAGCGAATTGTTGGAGAAGCCGGCCGCGAAAAAATGAGCCGATTGGAAGATACCAAGATCGTCGTGGTGGTTCGTGCCACGCGATTGGCCGATCTCAAGGCGCGATTCGCAACCAAAGCTCAAGCGGAATTTTATATCCGTCATCTCGGGGGCGATTTCGACGATTACGAACGGGAAGATGAAACCTACCATCGCGCGGTCGCCCAGGTCCGGCAAGATCTGAGCGCACTTGGCCGTGTACAAATGATCGAACGTGGCTATTTGCCGAATTTCGTGTTTGGGCCACAGGATATCGTGGTGGCGATCGGTCAGGATGGACTGGTCGCCAACACGCTGAAATATCTACACGGTCAGCCACTGTTGGGCGTCAATCCGGATCCCCGCCGATGGGACGGAAAACTCCTGCCATTCACCGTCGATGATATCGCCAAAGTCATGCGAGAGGTCCTTCGCGGCGACCGGCCATCCCAATGCGTCACGCTCGCGGAAGCTGTGCTCAACACGGGTTCCCGTCTTTGCGCCGTCAACGACCTGTTTATTGGAGTCAAATCCCACACATCAGCCCGATACCGGATCGTTCTTGGACATCGTGCTGAAGACCATTCTTCGAGCGGCGTGATCGTTTCCACCGGTCTCGGTTCTTCCGGTTGGTTCTTGAGCCTGTTGACCGGCGCGGCAACCGTCGCACGGGCAGCGGGCCTAGCTTGTAGCGTCGAGCAAATGCCCGGCCCCTTTCCTTGGGATTCGGAATACTTGTTTTTTACGGTTCGGGAACCCTTTCCGAGCCAAACCACGGGGACATCTTTGGTGTTCGGCAAGATCACCCCAGGTCAGCCATTGGTGCTGGAATCCCGTATGGGAGAAAACGGCGTCATTTTCAGCGATGGAATTGAACAGGATTTTCTCGAGTTCAATTCCGGCACACAAGCGACCATTGACATCGCGGATCGCAAAGGACGTCTGGTGGTTTGAAGAATGGCACGCACTTGTAACTGAAGAAGGCTTGGCTTGCTCCTCCCCCCTTTCTCCGGCAAACGCCTTGCCGCCCAACGTTTCACGGGCGAATTCTTTCCGACTTCCTTCCCATGGCCGGCTTTTTCAAATCCCTCTACAACAAGATCGCGAACCGCGCGGAAATCGATTGGGACGATCTCGAAGCCGACCTGATCGGCGCGGATCTCGGGGTGAGACTCTCCAACGAAATTCTGGATGAGCTGAAGGAACTCGGCCGCGAAATTTCCGCCGAAGACGTGATCGAGGTTACTCGCAAACACGTCAGCCAGCGTCTCCCAGGCGACAAGCCGCCGCTTCTGCCGCGCACCGATGGCAAACCGTTCGTCATCCTCGTGGTCGGCGTGAACGGCACGGGAAAAACGACCTCCACCGCGAAACTCGGCCATTGGCTGCAGCGGCGCGGGTTTTCCGTCGTGCTGGCCGCAGCCGATACGTTCCGCGCCGCCGCCGTCGAGCAGCTCCAACGCTGGGGCGACCGCCTCGGTTTGCCCGTCGTGAAGGGTGCGCCGAACGCCGATCCGTCGTCGGTTTGCTTCAACGCCCATCAGAAAGCGATCGCCGACGGCTCGAAGTTCCTGATCTGCGACACCGCCGGGCGATTGCACACGCGTCACAATTTGATGGAGGAGCTTTCCAAGATCCGCCGGACGATCGCCAAGCAGGACGAAACTGCGCCGCATCTTACGTTGCTCGTTGTCGACGCCACCACCGGTGCCAACGCGCTCCAACAGGCGAAGGAATTCCACAAAGCTTGCCAGCTCGACGGCGTGATCGTGACCAAACTCGACGGCTCGGGCAAAGGCGGCGTGGCCGTGGCGATTCAGGATCAGCTCGGCATCGCGCCCCGTTTCCTCGGCACCGGCGAAGAACCGGAAGCGTTCGCGATGTTCCAGCGCGAGAAGTTCGTCGGCGAAATGCTGTGACGGACAGGAGCGGGAAAAATGGTTAGAGTCGCTGGAAACGATTCTCTGTTTCTCAAATCCTGAAAAATCCTGTTAATCCTGTCTTCAGCAAGGCGGACAACACTTCGCCAAGGGCCGCCATGAGTTCGACATCCATCCAAGTCCTTCACAAGGAACGCCTTCCATCATCCGGCACCGTGATCGTGCCGGGCCGGCTTTCGTTTTCCCACCTTCAGGTGCTCGAAAGGCAGCTTAACGGCCGGAAGATCACGTGGCTGGTCGAAACGAACTCGACTCGCTCCCTGGACCCTCAGGTCCGCGCGCATTTGGAAAAATCCGGCTCGGGTGCGATGTTCGATGCGACCGACACCGCGCTCGCCGCGGCCGGTAAACTACTCCGTCCGCTGCTGGAAAATGGCGGGGTGCTGGTATTCGTGCCGGCTCCTTCGACAGCCCGCACCGGGGTTTCCTGCCAGGTTCCCGCCAGCCATCTCCAGGCGATTTGCGCGCTTGGCCTGCCGGTGATCCCGCTCGCCATCGATTGTCCGCGCGAATCCTGCCTTTCCACCGAACGCCCGTCCTCCTTGTCCGTCGCGGTGATGGCGTTCGGCAAGCCGCTCGATGCCGGCCAAGCGACCGTCGCGCACTACCGCGAAAGCTTGCTAGAAGCGGCGGAAGCGGCCTGGTCGAGCCGCTCCCTGCTGAACGATTCGCTGGGCGAACACCTGATCATCGGACTGAAGAAGCATTCGAAAAACCGCGTGCTCGATGGCGCCGATGACTCGGAACTGACTTACGACAAGGTTCTCGGCGTCGCGATCGCCTTTTCCAAACACATCGCCGAGGCGACATCCGAGCCGCGCGTCGGCATCGTGTTGCCGCCGGGGAAAGCGGGTCTCATCGCGAACCTGGCCGTCATTTTCGCGGGCAAAATTCCGGTGAACCTCAATTTCACCGCGGGCCACGACGCAGTGAAGTCGGCGATGCGCCAGTCGGGGATCGATCGCTACATCACCGCCGACGCCTTCGTGCGGAAAATCTCGACCTTCCCGTGGCCGGCCAACCGCGACCTGATCTTCATCGAGCGAGTGCTGCCCACTCTTAAAAAGCAGATCAAGAAATGGGTCGTGCTCTCGAAGATTTTGCCCGCCTCCACGCTTTCGAGCCTGCTCGGCTTGGGCAAACGGCGCGGCGACGACGAAGCGATCCTTCTTTTCACCTCGGGTTCCTCGGGCGAACCGAAAGGCGTGGTGCTGAGCCATCGCAACGTGCTGGCCAACGTCTGCCAGTTCGCCAGCCGCCTCGAATTGGCGGAGGGCTCCCGCATTCTCGGCTGTCTGCCGCTCTTCCATTCGTTCGGTTGCACCGTCACGCTTTGGTTTCCGTGCATCGAAGGCCTCGATCTGGTCACTTACCCCAGTCCGCTGGAAACCAAACGCCTGGCGGAATTGGTCGCCCACCATCAAGTCCGGCTGCTGCTTTCCACCCCGACCTTCCTACGGGGCTACATGAAACGGGTCGACTCAGCGCAACTTTCGTCGCTTCATCTCGTCGTGACCGGCGCGGAAAAACTTCCGCAAAATCTCGCCGACGCCTTTGAGGAGCGATTCGGCATCCGTCCGCAGGAAGGCTACGGACTCACCGAAACTTCGCCCGCGACCAACGTCAACTTGCCGGATCTGAGCGCGGAAAATGGTCGCACGACCATTCCCAGCACCCGCCCGGGCTCGGTCGGGCATCCCTTGCCCGGTCTCGCGATCAAGCTCACCGATCCCGTGACGGACGAACCCGTGCCGCTCGATCGCCAAGGGATCATCTGGTTTAAAGGCGCCAATATTTTCCCCGGCTACCTCGACCAGCCGAAGAAGTCGGCCGAAGTATTGATCAACGGCTGGTTCCGCACGGGCGATGTCGGTCGTGTCGATGCCGATGGTTTCCTCTACATCGAAGGCCGGATTTCCCGTTTCTCCAAGATCGCGGGCGAAATGGTGCCGCACGAAACGGTCGAAGCGGCCATCAACAAGGTGCTCGGACTCGATCAGGACACCGAGCGCCGCGTGGCGGTGGTCGGCATCCCCGACGAACAAAAAGGCGAAGTGATCGTCCTGCTTTCGACCATCGCCGGTCAGGCGCTCGAACAGGAATGCATCGACCTGCGCTACAAGCTCCTCGACGAAGGCCTGCCCTCGCTGTGGACGCCGAAGCAAATCATTCCGGTCGCCGAAATCCCCGTCCTCGCCTCCGGCAAACTCGACATCAAGGCCTGCGAGGCGCTGGTGAAGTAAATAAAGGAGCAGGAGCGTCGAACCCCGGCGCTAACAGGCAACGTGAGCAAACGCGCCAACGGTTTCCACGCCATTGGTCCTGGCTTCAGCGACGGACGATTCGCTGTCCATTCTTCGCAGGAACTCGTGATATTCGACGAGCTCCATCCGGCCGTCGTGATGTTCGAGGATGGCCGTGAGACTTTCCACCCAATCGCCTGAATTCAGATAGCGGATCTCGCCCACCCGCTTGTCTTCCGGCGTGTGGATGTGACCGCAGATGATCCCGTCGCATTTCCGGTGCCGCGCCAGTTCCTGCAACTGCTGCTCATAGCGATCCACGAAGCTGACCGCGGACTTCACCTTGGCTTTGATCTTTTTGCTCAGCGAAAAATATTCCAAGCCCCGCCATGCCCGCCAGCGATTGTAGACGCGATTGATGTGGAGCAGCAGATCGTATCCCACGGCACCGAGAACCGCGAGCCACTTGTAATTGGTCGAAACACTGTCGAAACCATCGCCGTGCACGACGAGGTAACGCTTGCCATCGGCACCGCAGTGAATGTGCTCCTTCGCCATCTGCAGGCGACCGAAGGCCAAAGGAAGAAAGCGCGCGACGATGTCGTCGTGATTTCCCCGTAGGTAAATCACTTCCGTTTTATCCTTTTCCATCATCTTGAGCACCTTCCGGATGAATCGGCTATGGCGGCTCCGCCAGCGGCCGCCGCGTTGCAACGCCCATCCATCGATGATGTCGCCATTGAGAACCAGTTTCTCGCAATGGAGGTGTTTCAGGAAATCCACCACCTCGCGCGCCTTGCTGTCGGGTGTGCCGAGATGGATGTCCGAAAGAAAAACCGTGCGGCAATGGAACTTCGGGCGTTTCGCGGACGGCTTCGGCGCGGAGGAGGGAAACGCCTCCGCCAACGCGGCGAGGCGCGACTCGAATTCGTGGAACACTTTGTCCCAACCCAGCGACTCCGCGGATTTCCGGGCGATCTGACGCAGGCCTTCATGGCGGTTCAAGTCGAGCGCCTCACAAGCCAGATTCAAAAACGCTTCCGCATCACCTTTGGGAGCTTTGAAGCCATTCGCCGCATGCTCGATGTGACGGCCTGAAGCCGCATAATCGTAACTCACCGTCACCAAGCCGCTGGCCAAGCCTTCGAGCAGAACGTTGCCAAAAGTCTCCGTTTCACTCGGGAACAGCAGGATGTCGGCCGAAGCATAATGACGGGCCAGCTCCTCGCCTGTTTGAACGCCCACGAATCGAACCCGGGGATGCTCCGACTGAAGTTTTTCCCGCACCGGGCCATCGCCCACCACGATGCAACGCACCTCGGATGAATCTCCCGTCATGCGAGCGAACGCTTCCATCGCCAGCGACAGGTTCTTTTCCGGAGCGACCCGTCCCACCACCATCACCACTGGCGTTTCGGGAGCGGCGTCCCAAGAACGACGCAACGTCTCGCATCGGCGCGACGGATGGAACAGTTCCGTGTCCACGCCGCGACCGAGCAGATGCACTTCCGGAAATCCTTCCGCTCGCAGGGCCTCCACCAACTCCGGCGAAGGCGCGAGCGTGCAATCGGCCCGGCTATGGAAACGCTGCAGATACAATTTCGCCGCCACCTGCAAACCGCCCAGGCGATACGGCTCCATGTATTCGTGGAAATTCGTGTGAAAACCGGTCGCCACCGGAATGCCAAGCGACTTCGCCGTTTTCACCGCCGAATCCCCGAGCGGACTCTGGGTCGCGACGTAAACCGCGTCCGGACGACGCTTCAGCCAGCGCTTGCGCAACTTGAACGGCCCGGGCAAACCGAGCCGGACCTCTTTATAGCCCGGCAAGGCGACCGACGCCGCGATCGTTTGTCCCTGCCCCGCTTCGCCGCCGGTGCGGATCACATGCACCCGGTGCCCGCGCTTGCGCAGCCCATCACTGAGCCTGCCCAAGGTCATCGCCACTCCGTTTACATCTGGAGGAAACGTATCCGTCACGAAATCGATCTTCATGCATTCGTGGCAACTTCCTTGTCGCCTCGAATGGCATCGAAACAGATCCCATGGGTTTCCCGGGATTCGTTTCGCGTGCCGGTTTCGTCACCGTCCACTCACCCGGAAAAGATTCCGCGCTCCAGTAGAAACGTGGAATCATTCCGATTCGCCTATGCGGTGACGGCCATCCTCGGGGAGAAACACCCCCCGAAGCGCATTGTGGCAAAAAGCCGAAAAAGTGTTCCATTGAACAGTCGTTGTTGTCGCGCTAATTTCGTCTTCCGATGGCGGTGGCGCTCGAAGAACTGCGAAAACAACTGCGGGAAAAATTCCCGCAGGCCCATGCGGCGCTGGGGGAAACGGGAAGATTTTCGCCAACCGCCGTCATGCCCTTTTCCGTCGCAACGTTCCCCGCCGGAGGGATTTCGGAAGTGATGCCGGAGGGAGCGGGATCGTCGCTGGGGTTGCTGCTGGCGGGTTTGATGGGCGAACCGATTCAGCCGGTCTCCTTGCCCGAGTTCATTCTGGTGGACGGCGGCGATGGCTTCGATCCGGCGTCTTTCACCGAGGCCGCTTGTTCGAAGTTGCTTTGGCTGCGCTGCAACTCCGCGTTGGAAATGCTGCGCGTCGGCGAATTGTTCGTGAAAGACGGCAACGTCCCGTTCGTGCTGCTCGACGCCGCCAGTCTGCCTTCCGGCGAACTCCAAGCGGTGCCGGCCTCCGTCTGGTGGCGGCTACGGCAACTGGCGGAGCGCACCGCATGCCGGTTGGTGGTCCTCACCTCTTTTCCCCTGATCCCCTGCTCCAGCCTCCGTCTCGTTCTGACGGCCAACGTGAGCTTGGAGGATTTCGATTCGCCCCGCCGGGACTTGCTTGGCCGGCTGGCGGCTCACCGCGAACGACTTCGACGCGCCACCTGACCATGTTCGCCGCCCTCCATCTGCCGGATTTGCCCGTGATCGCCGCGTTGCGTTCCTCGCCGGCGCTGCGTCAGCGGCCCTGCGCGGTCATGCCGGTTTCCCAACGCCCGGACGATCCGAAAGAAAAGCTGCCCCTGCTCGCCGTGAACGCGGTCGCGCGTGGTACCGGCATCGCCGCCGGCTGGCCGCTCAACCGTGCGCGTGTGCGCTGCCCGGGCTTGGAACTTTTGCCACGTCAGCCGGTTGCCGAGGCGGCTCTGCTGGCCGAATTGATCGAGCAGGCCGAATCGTTGACACCGGATCTGGAAATCACCGCGCCGGACACGTTGCTGTTGGATCTGTCGCGCGCGGGGACCGGACGAGTCGTCCAGCTTGCCGATCTCTTCCTGCCGGATGCGGATCTCCATCATGCCTTGGCCGCGACGCCGGATCTTGCCCGGTTGGCGGTGTTGGATGATGCCACACGAGGTGAATTCAACACGCCGCCGGATGTGGCGGGACTGCCCCTCGCCCGGCTCTCCGCCTGGAATGGCGCGAGCGAATTGATGCCCTTGCTCGGTCTGTGGGGACTCGCGACCGTGGGCGATTTCCAACGCCTGCCTCGCCAGGCCCTCGCCGAGCGACTGGGACCGGTTGCGGGACATTGGCACGACCTGGTGCATGGGCGGGTTTGTCGCCTGCTGCGGTTGCACCGTCCGCCGCCGTCGTTCTTTCAGAGCCTGGCTTTGGAAGAACCGCTTCACCTGATCGAGCCGCTGATTTTCCTGCTGAAAAAGTTACTGCACACGTTGTCGGCGCGGCTCGCGGCCCGGCACTTGGCCGCGGGCGAACTCAAGCTGAAGTTGCAGTTGGAATGCGGCGAATCGCTCACCCGGCAACTCCGTTTGCCCGAACCGCTGATCGAAGCGGGCCATCTGTTGCGACCGCTTCAAACCCATCTCGAAACGGTAAGGCTGCGTTCGGCCGTGATCGGTGTCGAACTCGATGCCACGCCAACCGCTCCCACCACCGCGCAACGCGAATGGTTCGGTCGCCAGCTCAGCCAACCCGAACGCTGGGCGGAAACCCTCGCCCAAGCGATTGCGCTGTTAGGGCCTGAACGCGTGGGAATTCCGGTGCCCTCCGCCAGTCATCGGCCAGATGCGTTCACCTTGCGACCGCCTCCCGGTTCGCTGGTTCAGACATTGCCGGAGCCTGTTTCCCTACTCGCGATTCAGCCGTCAACCTCCGTGCCGCTCCGACGTTTCCGCCCACCGCGTCCCGTGTCGGTGGCGTTCGATTCGCATCCGCAAGGTCCTTGGCCGCTCGCGTTATTGTCCGGTCCGCATCCGGGAGAAATTGTCGATCGCCGCGGTCCTTTCGTTGCCTCCGGTCATTGGTGGAATCCCCAAGCCCGGTGGCAGCGGCAGGAATGGGACGTTCAGGTGGCTTCCCGCCATCTGCTGCGACTGGTGTTCCTTCCGCCCGCCGGTTGGCAACTCGATGGCATCTACGCATGAAGCCGCCCCTCTACTGCGAACTCCACGCCCGGTCGGCGTTCTCGTTTTTGCGGGGCGCGAGTCAGCCGGAAACGCTGGTGTGCCATGCGGCGGCGCTGGGTTATCCCGCCATCGCGATCACCGACCACGCCGGGTTCTATGGATCGGCTCGCGCCCATTACGCCGCGAAAGAGTGCGGCATCCGCGCCCTCGTGGGAGCGACTCTGGAGACGCCGGAAGGAAACTTGCCGGTCTTGTGCGCGAGCCGCATCGGTTACCAAACCCTCAGTCGCCATCTCACCGATCGCCAGCTATTGGGCGCGGGCGACGATCGCTCGTTCGCGGGCATGGGTTTGATCGCGCTGACCGGAGATCGCGACGGCCCGCTATGCCGTCCGTTGTTGCGGGACGACAAAGCCGCGGCATTGCACGCGGCCAAGGCGTTGATCACGCGTTTCGGCCGGGACAGCGTTTATGTGGAGCTCAACCGCCATGCGCTCCGCGACGATGGAAGGCTCAATCGTCACCTCATCGATCTCGCCCGCTACCTCCGGTTGCCTCTGCTGGCCAGCAACGCGCCGTTATTCGCCACCCGTGCGGACCGCCTGCTGGGTGATGCTTTCGCCTGCTTGCGTCATCGCGTGCCGCTCGATCAAGCCGGCGCTCTTCTCGCTCCCAACGGCGAGCGCCACCTGAAGTCCTCGCGGGAAATGGCGGACTTGTTCGCGGATTTGCCCGAGGCCCTGCTCAACACGTTGCGCTTGGCGGAACGGCTCGACTTCACGTTGGAGAACCTCGGTTATCGCTTCCCGGATTTCACCGACGACTACGGCAACCCTTTGTCTTTGACCGAGCAAAGCACCTTGTTGCGCCGTCTGACCTACGCCGGCGCGACGACTCGTTACGGCGTGTGCGGTGCGAAAGTGAAACGTCAGCTCGAGCATGAGCTGGCCATGATCCACCGGCTCGGATTTCCCGGTTACTTCCTGGTCGTTCACGATCTGATCCGCTTTGCCAAAGGTCGCGACATGCTCTGCCAAGGCCGGGGCTCGGCGGCGAATTCAGCGGTGTGCTACGCTTTGGGCATCACCAACGTCGACCCCGTGGGCGGTGGTCTGTTGTTCGAACGTTTCCTTTCCGACAACCGCACCACCTGGCCGGACATCGACATCGACTTTCCCTCCGGCGACCGCCGCGAGGAAGTGATCCAATATGTCTTTCGCAAATACGGTGCGCGCGGTGCGGCAATGACCGCCAACGTGATCACTTACAAGCCGCGCTCAGCGTTCCGCGAAATGTCGAAAGTGCTGGGTTTTCCTCCATCACTCGCCGACCGCTTTTCCACCGAAGGTTCGTCGTGGAGAGCGGCTGGCTCGAAGCCACCGGAGGACAAATCGCGCGAGCAGGAATTCGAGAACCGCATCGCCAGCTTGTTGCCGCCTTCGCATCCGCGCGTGCCCGCCTTGGCGAAACTCTACGACGCCGTCCTCGGCATGCCACGGCATCTGAGTCAACACTCCGGCGGCATGATCGTCTGCAACAGCGGGCTTGATGCCGTCGTGCCGTTGCAGCCGGCGACCATGCCGGGCCGGACGGTCGTGCAGTGGGACAAGGACGACTGCGAGGACTTGGGCATTATTAAAATCGATCTGCTGGGGCTCGGCATGCTCGCCGCGATGGAGGAGGCGTTGGAAATTTCCGCCAAACGCGGTCGTCCCATCGATCTGGCGAAGCTGCCCAAGGACGACCCGGCGGTGTTCGATCTGCTGTGCCGGGCCGACACGATCGGCACCTTCCAGGTCGAATCGCGGGCGCAGATGGCGACCTTGCCAATCCTGCGCCCCAGGACATTTTACGATCTGGTCATCGAGGTGGCGATCATCCGTCCGGGTCCGATCGTGGGCGATCTGGTGCATCCCTACCTTAACCGCCGCGCGGGCCGCGAGCCGGTGGATTGCATTCACCCGTCTTGCGAGAGCACCTTGATGCGAACCTTGGGCGTGCCGTTGTTTCAGGAACAAGTGCTGCGGATGGCGATGGAAGTCGCTGGGTTCAGCGGCGCGGAAGCGGACGAACTGCGCCGCGCGATGGCCTTCAAGCGTTCGGACGAACGAATGGAACGGATCAGCGCGAAATTATACCATGGCATGACGGAGCGCGGCATCGCCCCGGAGATTCAGCGAAAGGTGGTCGATTCGATCGGTTCCTTCGCGCTTTACGGTTTTCCGGAAAGTCACGCGGTTTCCTTCGCCTTGCTGGCTTATGCGAGTTGCTGGCTGAAGGTCCATCGTCCGGCGGAATTCTACGCCGGGTTGATCAATCAGCAGCCGATGGGCTTTTATAGCGTCAACACGCTGATCCAGGATGCCAAGCGGCGGGGCATGCGACTGAAACCGGTATCCTGCGTGGAGAGCCGGATCGAAACCACGGTGGAAGATGATTGGACGCTGCGGCTGGGACTTAACCGGATGAAGGGTCTTTCGGACGCGACGTTGAAACGACTCATCCGAGAGCGGGAGACGCGTGCGTTCCTCTCGTTGGAAGACTTTCTTACCCGCGTGCGCCCGAACGACAAGGAACGGCGAACACTCGCCCAGGCCGGCGCGTTCAATGATTTGCCGAAAGTGACGCATCGTCGCGATGCCCTGTGGCAATCCGAGCTGCCGCTTCATGGCGACCTGCTGGATGCGAATCGTGGTGAAGCGCAACCGGTGCTTCCGCCTATGACGATGGCGGAGCGTCTGACCGCCGATTTTACGACTCAAGGTGCGTCAAGCGGTCCGCACCCGATGCGGCTATGGCGTGAACAAGGCCATGCCGCGACGACCCGGGCGATCGATCTATACACGATGGCGCACGGAAGATTTGTCGCCATCGGCGGCATGGTGATCTGCCGCCAGCGCCCCAGCACAGCGAAAGGCCACTGCTTTATCTCGCTCGAAGACGAAACGGGCATCGCCAACCTGTTTGTCCCGAAGCCTACCTTCGACCGGCTGCGTCTAGTGATTGTTACCGAGCCGTTTCTACTGGCGCGGGGACGATTGCAGCGCACCGAAGGCGATCAGCCGACGATCTACGTGGAAGACATTGAGCCCTTGCCGGGCTTCGAGCCCCGGCATGCGGGTGAATCGCACGATTTCCACTGACTGATGTGGGCTTTGAATACCTCAAGCTTCCAAGCAAAGCTTTAGATCTTCCACAAAGCGTTCGAACTCGGACTCGAAGCTTTCACGGTCACGGATGCGAAGCAGAAACGAAGGATGAATCGTCATCACCACGCGCGCGGCGAAGCCGGGAACTTCCAAGATGCCGCGTGATTTCATCACGGAGACCGGCCGTCGCGTCAGCGAGCGACCGGCCGTCGCGCCCAACAACACGATCGTTTTCGGTTTCAACAATGCCAGCTCGGCAAGAAGCCACGGCTTGCAGGCATCGATTTCCCCGGCCGAAGGCTTTTGATGGATCCGCAATTTGCCGCGCGGCTTCCATTTGAAATGCTTTACCGCATTGGTGAGCCACACGTTCGTCCGTTCGATCCCGGCTTCCGCCAACGCGCGATCCAGGAGCTGGCCCGCGGGTCCCACAAAAGGACGCCCCGCCAAATCTTCCTGCTTTCCGGGTTGTTCGCCCACCAGGACGATCTTTGCTTTCCGTGATCCTTCGCCGAAGACCGTTTGAGTCGCGTTCTTCCACAAGGGACAATTCCGGCAGTGTTCCGCCTGACGCTTCAACGCGGTTAAGGACGCCGCTTTCATCATCCACTCCTTATCCGGAAGTGATCCGTGTTCGACGGAAAGAAGACGACTCTAGAGCCCGCTGCGTTTTCGTCAGTTCCGATTAGCGCACCGGCTCAAGTTCCACTTTGCGGAATTCGACTTCCGTGCCTTCCGCCTGCAAGGCGATCTTGCCCTTCTGTGCGGTGGCTTTGGTGCCGACGTTCACCTCGATGCCATTCACTTCCACCCTGATGGTGTCCTCCTTGCAGGTGATCACCATGGTGTTCCACTCGCCGAGCGGCTTCTCGGAGTCGTCGGTAAGGTTTTTGATGTTGCGGGCATCATTCGGACCACCGCCGAATTTCTGGCCTTCCTTATGCGGGCGTCGCTTTTCCATGTCCGGCACCTCGATGTTTTCGCCGATGCACCAGAAGTCGCCGGCTTGGCCCGATTGCATCTGCACTTCGATCGATTGCGGGAACATGCCGTAGAGCATGCGAGGCTTCGAGCTATGAACCAGCACGCCGCAATTCCCGCCCTTTCCGGGAAAGCGGTACTCCACCGTGAGCCGGTAATTCGCATATTCCTTCTCGGTGACCAGATGGCCGAGCGGCTTGCCGAGCGAGACCAGCTTGCCATCGCGCACGATGAAGCTCGGTTTGACGCTCGGGTTCTTATCGGCCTCCGGCACGTCAGCCGTCCAGCCGGAGAGGTCCTTGCCATTGAAAAGGGCGATCGACTCGGCAAAGGCGGACGCGGTGAGCAGCGGGATAAGGAGTGCGGCGAGTTTCATGGTGAGAGTCGGTGAGGGCTTACGCGGCTTCTGCAAGCATCCTTTCCCGGAGCAAAGGTTTCAAAACCAAAAGACATCGGAGTCGGTCAATTTTTCATGCGACTCGCTTGACATGCAACCATTTGGTTGCATTATCTGATTCAGATGGATGCGGTTTTTAAAGCCTTGGCGGACGGAAGCCGTCGGAAATTGTTGGATACGTTGTATGAGGATAATGGGCAGACTTTGACCCAACTCTGCGCGCAGCTCGACATGACACGACAGGCCGTGGCCAAGCATCTCGTGCTCCTGGAAGCGGCGAACCTCGTCGCCACCCTCTGGCACGGAAGGGAAAAGCTGCATTATCTCAATCCGGTTCCGTTGCAGGAGATCTACGGCCGCTGGATTGAAAAATATGAGCGCTCTCGCCTGCGAGGGCTGGCCGCTCTGAAAAAGAATCTCGAAGCCAACCAGAAAGAACCTCACCATGAAAAAGCCTGAATTCGTCTACGTCACCTACATCCGAACCACCCCGGTCAAACTCTGGGAGGCCCTGACCCAGCCCGAACAAACCCGCCGGTATTGGGGCGGAATGTTCAATCGTTCCGACTGGGCGAAAGGCTCCAAATGGGAGCATGTGAACGAGAATGACAGCGATCCCGTCTATGTCTTCGGCGAAGTGCTGGAGAGCGACCCGCCCACCCGGTTGGTCATGACCTGGGTCGATCCCGACGATCTCCAAGATGACTCCGTGGTCACCTTGGAACTCCAACCCATCGACGACCTTGTGCGCCTCACGGTGATCCATGGCGACTTCAAGGATGGTTCAGCGATGCGAGGCAAGATCTCCAAGGGCTGGCCGCTCGTGCTATCGAGCCTCAAATCCTTTCTCGAGACCGGGGATAGCATCGATATCATGGGATCCGCCCGCACCTGCCAATAAGTGATGACAACCTTCGACATTCCCTTCTCCGGCGGCTGCGCCTGCGGCGCGATTCGCTACGAATCCGCAGCCGAACCGGTGATGATGCTTCACTGTCATTGCAGAGATTGCCAGCAATCCAGCGGAGGTCCGTTTTCGTCCTTCGTCATCGTGCCGGCGGAAGCTTTCAAGCTCTTACAAGGATCGCCACGCTTCCATGCTTCGCCCAGTGAAGCGGGAGGCCAGACCCGTCGGGGTTTTTGTCCTGAATGCGGCGCGCCGATTGTAGTCAAACCTGACGCGGTTCCTCACTTTGTCGCGATCAGAACCGCGAGCTTGGATGATGCGAGCTGGTTCAACCCGCAGGTGGATGTGTGGACATCGGACGCGCACGCATGGGATCACATGAATCCCGTGCTACCGAAGTTTGAGAAGTATCCTCAGTGAAAGAGGAAAGAGCAAGGTGGGCCCGGTGGGGTTCGAACCCACGACCAAAGGATTATGAGTCCCCTGCTCTCACCGCTGAGCTACAGGCCCTAAAGCAATCACGCGGACGTGCTATGCCTTCGAAAACCGACGTTCGCAAGCAAAGACCGGCGCTTCAGGCGTGACTCAACGCTTCCTCGAACGCGGCTCGGATCGTTTCGAACGATTCGATGCCGGTCGAGACGCGCAACAGATTGGCTGGCACGCCGCAGCCTTCGGTCCACTCAAGCTCGGTGTAGTGGGCGAGCAAGGTGTACGGACAGACGAGGCTGAACACGGTGCCGAAGCTCGGGCCTTTGCTCAGCTTGAGCGCGTCGTACACTTTCGGGGTCCGTTTCTGATTCTTGAGAGCGAACGAAAGCAACCCGCCGTAGCCGCCGCCTTTAGCCTTCACCGCGTCGTAATGACTGGTATCGCCCAGCGACGGATGCCACACCGTTTCTACTGCGGGATGGGCGGCAAGCCATTGGGCCAAGGCGAGCCCGTTGGCGTTCACCACTTTCATGCGCTGGGCGTAGCCCTTGAGATTGGAAAGGAGCACTTCGGCGTCCGCGATGTAGAGCGGCGCGGTATCACGCGATTCTTCAGCGAGCACTTCACGAAATGCGTTCGCATGGGGCGAATCGGCGCGGACGGTCGCGGCGCCGGCCATGACGTCGCCCATGCCGGAAATCCATTTGGTCAGGCTGCCGGTGACCACATCGGCGAAACGCAAGGCTTGGACGTTGAACGGTCCCGCGGTGGAGTCATCGATGAGAAACGGAGTGGCGCCTTCCGAGCAGGCCTCCGCGACGCGCGCGAGATCCACGGTGTGCAGCAACGGATTGCTCGGAACCTCGGTGAACACCCCAGCGAACTCGCCTTGACGAATGCGTTGCAGGGCTTCGTCGAACGATTCGCCGGTGGCTTCGTTCAGATAAACCACGCCGTTGCCGAAGACCTCCTGGATCTTGAGGCCATCGACATACGGGAACTCCAGTTGCAGCGTCTTCTTGCCTTCCTTCACGCCCGGCAAGGCACGCAAGGCGGCGGTAATGGCCGCCATGCCGCTGGTGAAAATGAAAGAATCCTCGGGCTCCGCTCCCGCCAGTTTGGCGATGCGACGTGCGATGAGATGCGACTTCGAGCCTTCGCGCATCGCACCATCCAGGAGGTCCTGCGCCTGACGGCTGCTCACGACCTCACCGCTGAAGCGCCAATACAAGTTGGCATCGTCCTTCGCCTTGGCGGGCACGATGAGCGCCTGCAAGCCGTTGTAGCTGGCGATGCGTACGGCCGTCTCGATACGGCGCTCGATCCAGCGTTGCGCCTGCTGGGCGGAACGACGGGTCGGCAGAACGATCACATAGTCGTCTTCACCAGCGATCTCTCCTTTCGCCGTCAAAAACAAACGTTCGACCGCCGGGTGCCGGAAGAACCGGGGGTAACCCGTCCGCATACGGCGGGTGATCTTTTCGCGGCCCTCTTCATAACCGATCACGGAATCCCACGTCGGCAGACAGACCGAGCAAGCGTGCTGCACATCCGGCAGCGGCATTCCCAGGTCTTCTTCCCTCCACGCCGGATCGGCCAACAAGTCACGCATGACGCGACCTGAATGCCCCGGTGATGAGTGACGTGCAAGCCGGATCGAATCTCGACCGGATAGAACATCGGTTGGGGGCTGTTCTCCGGGAGTCATGTCGGGGGGTGCCCGGCGAAAACCTCAACAGAGGCGAAAGATGGTGCGCGGTGCAGGGTTCGAACCTGCGACCCCATCGGTGTGAACGATGTGCTCTACCACTGAGCTAACCGCGCTTTCGGTCGGGCCGGAGGATTAGCGCTGGCGGCGGAATTTGGCAAGACTTTCGGGTAAGGAAAACGGGTTTTTGGCGGAATTATTTGTTCAAAAAATCACCTCGTCCCCCAGACCCGCCACCTCGATCGATCCGCGGTGCCGCTCCGCCAATGCGTTACGCAAAACACCGGCGTTTTCCCGTTCGCCGTGGATCAACCAGACTTTGTGTTTCGGACCGGTGGTGCGGTCGAACCAATCGAGCAGTTCGGAATGATCGGCATGGCCGGAAAAAGAATCGATCGCCTCGACATGGGCGCGCACGTGATGGCGCTCGCCAAAGATGGAAACTTCCTTTTCCCCGTCGCGAATCCGGCGGCCGAGGGTGTGCTCGGCGCAGAAGCCAACGAATAGCACCGTCGTTCGCGAATCGCCGATGTTGTTTTTCAGGTGATGAAGAATGCGCCCTGCCTCGCACATGCCCGATGCGGCGATGATGATGGCGCTGCCTTTGAGTCCGTTCAGTTCCATCGAGCCCTTTACCGAACGCACGAGCGTCAGGCTCTCGAAACCGAAGGGATTCTCTTTTTCAAACAACGTTTGGTAAACCGCTTCATTGAAGCACTCGGGATGCAATCGGTAGATTTCGGTGGCGCTGACCGCGAGCGGACTGTCCACGTACACCGGAATGTCGGGGATTCTCCCGGCAAGGATCATCCGGTGCAGCACATAGAGCAGTTGTTGGGTGCGCTCCACGGCGAACGCGGGGATCAGGATTTTTCCACCTCGACGTAGCGCGGCGTTGATCCGTTCGCCAAGGACATCATTTGTCCCAGGGGGAGCTTCATGCTCGCGTCCGCCGTAGGTGCTTTCCATGAGGAGGAAATCGACGTCTCGCACGGGGACCGGATCGCGCAGAATCTCATTGGAGGATCGTCCGATGTCACCGGAGAACAGGAAACGCTTCCGCTTGCCGTCGTCACGGTCGTCGATTTCAAGCAGGACTTGTGCGCTACCGAGGATGTGACCGGCGTCGAAAAACGTCACCTTCACGCCTTCGCTGACCCACAACGGACGCTCGTAACTGACCGTCACGACCTGACGCAGGCATTTCTCCGCGTCCTGTTCGGAATAGAGTGGCTCCGCCAAAGACAATCCCGCTTTTACCCGGTGTTTGTTCAGCCACTCGATGTCGCCCTCCTGGATCCGCGCGGAATCCGCGAGCATGATCTGGCAAAGGTCGCGCGTGCCGTCGGTGGCAAAGATATTGCCGGCGAATCCTTTGCGGCAAAGGTTGGGCAAATTGCCCGAGTGATCGATGTGCGCGTGCGAGAGAATCACGCAATCGATCGACGCGGGATCGAAGTGGGGAAAACAACAGTTGATGTCGTAGGCGGCCTTGCGATCACCTTGATACAGCCCGCAATCGAGCAGGATGCGTTTACCGTTGATTTCCAGCAGGTGTTGAGAACCCGTGGTCGTGCCCGCCGCGCCGCAGAATTTGAGCTTCATGGGGTGTTAGAACCCATAACGCGGGCGAGAGGAAATTTCAAATCAAGGAGTTGAACCGCGGATGGACGCAGATGAACGCGGATAAGGAATAACCCCACGTAATTTCCCTGAAGAACCACCCGCGCCCTTCAAACAGTCGGTTTCTAGCGTTGCTTAAATCTGCGTTCATCCGCGTCCATCTGCGGTTCAACTTCTTCAAGAAAGCTCTTTAAGAAACACCAGCGAGTCCCGGCCGCTGGCGAGGAACTGTTCGCGACGGCTGTCCGGCAAATCCCCCGGCGTGCCTTGTTGGTAGCCCAAGCGTTCACGGAAAAAGTCCGCCGCGCGGTTGGTCAGGGCGAACACGAGAGGAATCCCCCGCTCCCGCGCCATTTCTTCGGCGTGGTGGACGAGATCCACGCCATAACCGCGGCCTTCATGGGCTTGCTTGACGTAAAGGCACGCGACTTCCGCCCGGCGCGCTTCGGGGTATTCGTGCAACGCCACACAACCGACGACGTTGTCGTCGATCGCCATGACGCGGTAATCCGCGAGGTGCGGGAGAATGTCTTCGTAGGTCCGGGCGACCAAGCGCGTCCGCCGGACGGAGCGTCCGATCATGCCGAGCAACTCGGGGATGTCCTCCTCCCGCAGCGGCCGGATTTGCCGATAGCTGTCGGCATGCACCATCGTGCCCACGCCTTCGTTGGAAAAGAGCTCGTCCACCAGGACACCTTGTCGGCGACCGTTCAGCACGTGAACCCGCGACACGCCGCGTCCGCAAGCTTCGGCGGCGGCGACGAGTAAAGCTCGACCTTCGACCGCCGCGCCGCTCTTCGCCAATTCGCCCGCTTCCGTGGCGCGGATCGCATGCACTGGCTGACCGTCGATGAGGATCGCATCTTCCAGGAGAGCGATCACTTTCGCCACGCCCAGACCAAGGGCGAAATCGACCACCGGCGAATCGAGGGGGCCGGTCGCGGAGGCGTCCACGATGGCCGATTGCCCCCGGGCGAGGATTTCCTTCGCTTCGGCGACGGCGGCTGGGTCGGAGATCGGCGATTTCACCCGTGCGGCCATGATCTCGCACTCGAGCGTCCAATCGTAGAGATCCGTCAGGTCGCCCCCGAGCACGCCGAGCACGAGTTTCACGCCGAGGTCTTCCAAGGCGGCCAAATCGAGCAGTGTCTCGGCGACGGCCGGTTCGGGCAGAAGCCCGGCTTCGATCAGAACCAAGAACGTCCGTCCGCGGAATTGCGGAATGTATTGGAGGACTTCGCGAATGTCACCGAGCTGGGCCACGGGGTGTTTCTAGCAGATCGAATGAAGAACGTGAACCACGGATGGACGCGGATGCACACAGATGGGAAGAAAGTTTCAAACCGGCGGCTCAGATCTCACATCCCACTCTTCAATCCGTGTCTATCCGAGTTCATCTGCGGTTCAATTCTCCAAAAGAGTCAGTGGAACGCAAAAAGCCGTCCGCGACTGGCGCGGACGGCTTTGCGGGAAAGTCGGAGCCTGGCGCTTATTCAGCGGCGGCGGCTTCGGCAGCAACCGGCTCGGCGGCGACAGGAGCGTCAACCCACTCGATGAAAGCCATCGAGGCGGCGTCGCTCGTGCGAACTCCGAGCTTGGTGATGCGGCAGTAACCGCCTTGGCGAGCCTGGGCGGCCGGGGCCACTTCCGCGAAGAGCTTGGCGACGGCTTCCTTCTGGCGAAGGAAGGCCAGCGCGAGGCGGCGGGAGTGGAGGTCGCCACGCTTGGCGAGGGTCACCAACTTTTCGGCGACCGGGCGGAGAGCCTTGGCCTTGCCGAGGGTGGTCTTGATGCGGCCATGCTCGATCAGGCTGCACGCCAGGTTCGCGAGGAGCGAGCGGCGGTGCGAGGCGGTGCGCTTGAGCTTGGTGGTGTTGCGGCGATGTCTCATCGGATGCGTCCTTTTCTAAATTGGAGGTTCTAAAAATCAGTCGTCGAGGTTCTGGGCGATCAGATCGGCAAGGCCGACCGGAGCTTCGTCCTCCACGCCGAGGCGCGGCGAGCGGCCGGAGGAAACCGGGCCGGAGAGAAGCGACGGATCGAAGGTCATGCCAAGGCCAAGGCCGAGTTCGACCAGCTTGTCCTTGATTTCGTTGAGCGACTTCTTGCCGAAGTTGCGATACTTGAGCATTTCCGCCTCCGACTTCATCGCGAGCTGACCCACGGTGGTGATGTTGGCGTTGTTGAGGCAGTTGGCGGCACGAACCGAAAGTTCGATTTCGTTGACCGACATGTTGAGCAGCTTCTTGAGAGCGGCGTTTTCCTCGCTCGATTCGGCCGGAGCTTCTTCGAAGTCGACGGCGTTTTCGTCGTAGTTGACGAAGACGTCGAGGTGGTGGCGAAGGATCGCGGAAGCCTGGAGAAGCGCGTTCTGCGGGGTGATGCGGCCGTCGGTCCAGATGTCGAGCACCAGCTTGTCATAGTCGGTCATCTGACCGACGCGAGTGGTGTCGACCGCGTATTTCACGCGGGTGACCGGGGAGAAAATGGAGTCGATGGCGATGACGCCGATCGGCTGATCCTTGCGCTTGTTTTCGTCGCCAGTGGAGAAGCCGCGGCCAACGCGGACTTCGAACTCGCAATCGAACTTCACCTTGCGGTCGAGCGTGCAGATGAGCTGGTCCTTGTTGACGACTTCGAACACGTGGTCGCCCTGGATGTCACCGGCGGTGATCGGGCCTTCCTTCTCGACCTTGATCGAGAGGATGCGGCTGTCCTTGTCGTGGTGAAGGAACTTCACCTTCTTGAGGTTCAGGATGATGTCGGTGACATCTTCCACGACGCCCGGAAGGCTCGAGAACTCGTGCTGCACGCCCGCGATGCGGACGGAGGTGATGGCGGCGCCTTCGAGGGAGGACAGAAGGACGCGGCGAAGGGAGTTGCCGAGGGTATGGCCGTAGCCGCGCTCGAACGGTTCGGCGCTGAACTGGGCGTAAGTATCGGTGGCGGTGTCCTCGTTGCGAACGAGGCGGTTCGGAATCTCGAAACGAGACAGTTTGACGGACATGATGTGATGGGGTTGCCGGGTTGCCCTCCCGCGAGCTTACCGGCCTAAAAGACCGTATTGGAGGACCGACGGCGATGGTTGAGGCTCGCGCGGGCGGCGACTAAACGGATTCGGCTCACCCTTGCAAAGCTTTTTTTCCAGCAGTTGGAGCCGAAAAGTCGCCAAATCCGGAGTTTTCCGAAAAAGAAATGGCGGCTCTAGCAAAACGAAGGCATTGTATGGAGTGAAAACGCAGATTCTCAGCCCAATGAGATCGAAGCGCAATCTCACCCGATTCACTTACGAAAACACAGCCTTCCAAGGCTGGCGTTTGTGTTTGAGCCGTGGGGGGACGACGTTCACCCGGTATTTCTCCGACCGGCATTACGGCAGCGGGCGCAAAGCGCTCGAAGCCGCCGAAGGCGCCCTGACGGCGCTCAAGGATTTGCTGGAAAAAGCCCGGAAAGTTGATGGCAAACTCCAGCCCTCGACCATCCGTCGCGCGGAAAAATTGCTGGCGAGCCGGTAATTCCGCAGCGGGTATTGCGCCTAGAGTGACGTGAGCTTGATGGACTTGATGTCCATGCAGGCTCCTGTCGTCCACTGGTTCCGCCACGATCTTCGGATCGCGGACAACCAGTTTTTGCCGCCACCTTGGGGTATGGCGGCACGCGTGGATGGGTGCGATCCTGCTTTCGTTATTTTTCCTCTTCAAGATTCGCAAGATTCGTCCGATTCGCGGTTCTTATTCGTTTTTCATCAAACGAGCCGCGATTTCCTGTACCTCCTTGGCCGGAATGGCGAAGCTTTGGGCACGGTCCGCGCGGGCGATATTCATTCCTACGCAACGGCCATCGAGATCGACCACCGGTCCGCCGACCGAATCCCGCGCGCCAAGAATATCGTGCTGCAGGACACGTGGAAAACCCGTCCGGCGGAGCGAATACTCGCCGCTCATCTGATCGTTCCGGGACTGTTGATCCGACATTTCGCCGCGCGCTTTCAGACGCACCTCCACCGTCGATTCCTTGCCGCTACGTTGAATCGTCACTTTCACCGTCGAGCCCGCTTTGCGTTCCTTCATGAGCTCGGTCAGATCGGCCCGTTTGGACAGTTTCCTGCCATCGATCTCCCGAATCACATCGCCTTTCCGCAAACCCGCCTCGGCGGCTCCACCGTTCGGAGTGATTTCCTGGATTTCCAACGTCTTGCCGCCGTCTTTCAAAATCACACCCAGCGCGGCCCCACCCGCCGCCGGGATCTCCCGGGCGTTCGCACTGATGATTCCAGCCAAAACCCGGCGCTTAAGCTTGCTGCTCGCCCCGTTCGCCACAACCCAGGAGCCTTGCGCTGGTTCGCCTGAAGCAAAGCTCACCGGCTGCAAATTTTCCGCCGTCACTTTGATCAGCGCCACGTCCCACAAGGTGTCCACCGCCACGATTCGCGCACCGGAGTAAGGCGTCGCGTCGATGATGGCATTCAATTCCGAGGCTTTCTCGACTTCCGATGCTTTGGTCAAAATGAAGCCATCGGGGGAAATCACCACACCGTATACCAAACGCTTCCGCCCTTCCTGAAGCACCGCGCTGGAACGTTGCAGCACTTCTTGCTGGGAGGAAAAGAGTGAGGTGATCGCGTCGCCATTCCGTCGATATGCGGTTTCCAGATTCTGATCGCCCGACGCGGGCCAAACGGTCAGGCAAAGAGCGAAAACAAGCGCCTTAGGATTTTTCACCGAGCTTCAGAGTAAGAGTTTCCGGTTTGCCGTGGCGCAGCACGTCGAGCACCAACCGGTCGCCCGCGGCCATTTCCTTGAGCTGGTTCTGCAAATCGTCGCGGCTTTTCAATTCCTTGCCGTTCAGTTTCAGCAGCACGTCTCCTTCGACCAAGCCCGCGCGCTCGGCGGGGCTTTCGCGACCGACCTTGGTCACTTTCAGGCCGCCTTCCGGGCGCGCTTCGGTCGCGAGCCCGAGGAAGCCTTTTCCTTTCTCGGGCTTCTTGGCGAAAGGCCCTTCGCCCACGAAGTCCCCGCGCGTCATTTCATCCCAATGCGCGAGAAACTCCCGGACGGGCACGTGCATGTTCTGGGCCAGCACCTCGCCCACCCGCGAGTGGATGCCGATGAGATGGCCTCGCAAATCGAACAACGGCCCACCCGAATCGCCGCCGATCAATGTGCAATCGGATTGCAACGTGGACTCGGCCGTCCGGACGATTCGCCCGAGCCTCACGACCGAACCGCGATCTTTGTCGAATCCACCGGCGTGGCCCAGCGCGAACACCCAGTCTCCGAGTTTCGCCGTATCGGTCCGGTCGAGTTCGGCGAATGGATAACTTCCCTTTTCCAAAATCCGGACCATCGCGCAATCGGTCGAGGCCACCAATCCCAGCGATTCCGCCTTCAGACGTTTGCCGTCTTCCAGAATGACGGTCATCTCTTTGCCCGTTGCGGCGGAAACGTGGGCGGCGGTGAGGACCAAGCCTTCGGGCGAAACGATCACGCCGCTGCCGCTGCCATCGCCCGTATCGATGCAAACCGTCGAACCGCGGGTCTTTTCCAAAACGGAAACGAGGGCTTTCTGAATGGTCTCCAAATCCTTCCGGTTCTCGGGCGCCTTCTTGTCGTTGACGGCAAACGGATCGGCCTGAACCGGAACCATTCCAGCAGCCAGAATGAATAGGATTGGGAAGGAGCGGCGAAGCATCAGCGGATTTAGTCGAGACTAGCGCGTTCGTTTATCCGGCGCAACCTCGCCTGCGAATTGCAACAGGGCATCTCCATTTGAAGGGGAACAACCGCGAATCGGGCGAATCGGGCGAATCGGGCGAATAAGCAGAAAAATAAATGAGAAAGGCAGGAACGAGGGAGGCGATTCCCCTTCCTGAAATTCCCGCTTTCCTGATTCAAAAAGATTCGCGGTATTCGCTCGATTCGCGGTTGGGAATTTCGGATGTAGGCACCTTGCGAGCCCTGAGCGGCTTACACTTTCAGCCGTCGATAAATCGCAAGCCACTCGCGACCTTCCCTTCCGGGAAAAACGTGCTGCGGAATCCACGAGTCCATCCGCTCGAAGCAGGGCGAAAGCAACGCTTCGATTTCTTCAATCGACGTATTGAAAGGTGGGCCCTCATCTTCTTCGCCCGGATCGTTCGGTGTGAGAAAAAATACCCCGCACAACCAACCGCCCGGGCGGATCAACGCCGCGGCCGCTTCGGCATAACGCGGACGATCGGCCGGATCGATGGCGCAAAAGCAGGTGTGCTCCCACCAGCCGCCGAACCCTTCCGCGGGCCACCAGGAACGATCGAATAAATCCGCCTGAAGATAAGTTTCCTTTCCCACAGGAGAAAACCGTCGCGCACCTTCGATCGCGGAAGCGGAGAGATCCAAGCCGGTCACCCGAACTCCCGTGGCGGCGATCGCACGGACGTCGTGGCCAAAGCCGCAGCCGGGCACGAGGACATCCTCCCAATTTCTCTCGGGCGCCCAACGCTCCATGAGTTCCACAAGAGGGGGCGCGGGCTTGCCTTTTTCCCAAGGCGTGTCGCCCGCTTCATATCGCGCCTGCCAATCGGTCATGTGGTTACGCCCGGTGAAGGTATTCCGGTTTTTGCTCCCGTTGGCCACCCGGAGGGAGGGCCGCGCTGGCGAAGGAAATCACCGCACCAATGCCCGCCGCGTGTTCACCGCCTAAGCGCGGTTCGACTTCAAATTCAGGAAACCGATATTTCCTTTTCGCCTTCCACAGCAGCCGGAGGGAAACGAGCAGCAACAACGCCCCCGCTGCCGCTGCCGCCTGAGGTCCCCACTGCCGCGCCAGAGCGAATAGCTTTTCCTTCCTCTCACTCGATTGCGTCTTGGCGGTGTCATGGATCGGTGTCGCAACGGCGGCGATGTTTTCCGGGTCGCCTTTCATCAATCGCTCGACCCAATAGAGCCGGATCGACATCTGCTGACAAAACGCCTCCAACTGCTCGATTTTGCCACTTTTCTCGGTCGCCAATGTCACCGAGCTTTGCAGCGACCTTCGTTGCTCAAGGGGCGAAACCACATCGGCGATCGCCGGACTAAGCCGGAGTTCGGTGCGTTCGGGTGAGCCGAGGAAATAGAACACCACCGCGGCGGGCCGACCGGACTGGAAACAACGCTCGATCAACTCCTCGGCTCGGACTTCGCCGGGAATCGATTGTGACCCGTCGAAAACATAGAGGTAAAAATCGATCGTGGAATCGCCCGCGTGGTCTTTCAGAAACTGCAGCCGTGCGGCCTGTTGCTCCGGTTTCAGCAGCTTCTGTGGGTCGACTAAAAATCCGTCGGGACGCTGGGCGAAATACGTCGCCCAACACGACTCCGGCACTTGGTTCTCCGGTTGAAGGTCGCCCGCGATTTCGTCCGGCGTGGGGGCCGGCACCGCGAGCGGTTCGGGTTGCGGCTCATCCGCCTGCACCCACGGACGCTCGTCCGTCAGAAGAAAACTTCCGGGGAAAAAGCCCCCCTTTTCACCCTTCCTCACTGCGGCGCGATCCGACTCATCCCACTCGGGCAGCGTCGCCTCCTGGGCGAATGCGACCGTCGTCAACGCCGCGAAAATGAGAAACGGCCAGCGATTCATCGTTTCGCCTCCTTTCGCAACTCCCGGTGCCCTTCGCGCATCTTCCTCGGACCTGCGTCGGGTTGCGCCGGCTTGGCCACCCGGCGCGCGAACTTCTTCGGATTCCACCAGGCCTGGCGGCTGCGCTTGATCAGGATCTTCTCCAACTGAGCGATCGCTCGCACGATGCCATCGGTATAGCGACCTTCCAGCCAATAGGCATGGGCGCGCGATAGGCAAAGGAATGTGTCTTCCTCCGTGAGAAACGCATCGAGGCGATACCCGAAGGTGATGCCCGCGGACTTCGACTCAGCGTCGATCGTTAGCAAAATCCCGCCTTCGTTGGGATTCACCAACGGAACGTCTTCAAACGCGCCCTGATTCAACAACCAAAAACCGAACTGCCGCAAATTCGCCACGCCACGAAACGAGCCGGTATGGACCGCGACGAATAGCTGGGGAAAGCGCCGGTTGAAACGCGCCATCGCCTTTTCGACCTTGGGACGGTCATCGAGACGAATCAATCCTCCGGCATCGGTCAACGAACGCGCCCGAACTTCCGCCCCGCCGAACAAAACCTTCACGTTCGCCAGCGAGAATCCGCAGTGCGGACAGCCGTCGGCGGCACGGTGGATTTTCTGTACGCAGCGCGGACACTTCATCGGGGGCGGTGGGGTACTCGCCCACGGTAGCGAACGGAAATATTTCGTCAAAGTTAAATAAAGCGTCGTTCGAGACCTCGGTTGGGGTTTCCATAAAACGAGGGTATCGGTTTGTCTTCGGCTCTCCTTTTTTCGAAAAAGGAATTCTTAAAACCCCCAAGCTTTCCCGGGGTTGATTCCTCCCCCCTATTTGAAAACCCTTTCCCCACCCGCATGAAATTTCCCTGTCCGCAGTGCAGCCAGCGACTCAGCGCAGAAGAAAGCATGGCCGGACAGTCGCTTGAGTGCCCTCGTTGCGGACACCTGCTGACCGTTCCGCCCTCCGGTGAGTCGTCCGCGAAACCCGCCGAACCCGGGGAGGCTTCGAAAGCCGCTGGAGACAAATGGGTGAATCCCCTGAAGCCCGCCAAAGAGAAACAGCGCGCGGCAAAAGGAAGCCCGTCTTCGCCGAAGCGCTCCGGAATGCCAGGGCGGAAAACACCGGCGACAACGATCGTGATTTCGGAGTCCGGCAGCGGGTGGACGAAACTTCTCCTCGTGGCGGTCCTCGTGCTTGGAGCCGGGATCGCCTACCGGAAATACACGGGCGGATCGTTGCAACGCGTGGTGCAGTACCAAGCGGAACCGGAAGTGTCTCCCTCGCCGACCCCCGAAGCACCGCGCATTTCGGAACCATCGCCTTTAACCGTCACCGAACCGCCGGTGCCGAAAGAGAACATCTCATCCGCATTCGGAACGAGTTCGCCTCGACCTGCGGAAATCCAATCCAAGCCGGAGAGCAGCGCGGCCTCCGGATTCGGCTCGAATGCGACGCCGACACCCGATCCTGAGGCAACCTCTTCCGCTTCCACCCCGTCACCGGGGATTCAGCTTGAGAGCATTCCCATGGACCAGGCCACATCGGCCACGCCAAAGAAGGATCCTGAAACGAGAGGCGCATTTCCGACCAGCAATCTGATGCCGGTCACCTTGAACCAGCGCCAGCAGAGCACCGCCTTATCCAACCGCAAAGTCACGCTGTCGGGCTCCGCGCAAGTTTATCTCACCGCTGAAGACGATCCCCTTCCCGGTTCGGTGGTGAACTTCGTCTCGCCCGACGCCTGGTTGTTCCTCGAAAAAATCCAGCCCTCGAAAGTGGCTTCCGACATTTTGCCACGCATGTGGGTGAACGGAGACCCGGCCGAACTCGATAAGAACATTCGCGTCGTTCAATACGAACAAGGCACCGTGGTCATTCCGCACGCCCCCGATTATCCAGCGATGACGGTATTCAACGGCAAGGGCGCGAATGGAACGCCGATGCCACTGACGTGCTTTACGAAGTACGACGACGCGAGCCTCGGTTCGATGAAAGGCGCCATCAGCTCCTTCAAGCTGAAGCGCGGCTACATGGCGACGATCGCTCAGAACGAAAACGGAACGGGCATCAGCAAAAACTACGTCGCCCAGGACCGGGACATCGAAGTCTCTTCCCTGCCCGCCGGGCTCGACAAGAACGTCCGTTTCATTCGCGTCTTCCCGTGGCGCTGGACCAGCAAGAAAGGCATCGCCGGTGGCATTTGGCAGAAACTCAACGTCGACTGGTTCTATGACTGGAATATCGGCGCGAACTCCTCGCTCGATCTCGAATACGTGCCCATCAAGCAAAAGCGCCACTGGCCCGGGTTGAATCAGGATTGGAAACGCAAAGGCTCGGTTCATTTGCTCGGCTACAACGAACCGGATCGCCCCGATCAGGCGAAGATGACCCCCGATGAAGCGATCGCCGGTTGGCCGGAATTGCTCGGCACCGGCTTGCGACTCGGTTCGCCCGCCGTCTCTGACGGAGGACTTGGCTGGCTTTATGAATTCATGGAAAAAGCCGACGACGCCAAGTTGCGGGTCGATTTCATCGCCGTGCACTATTATCGCGCGACCCCCGGCAATAATCCCCGGGCGGCGGCCACCCAGTTTTACGGATTCCTCAAAGAGATTCACGATCGCACCAAACGCCCGATCTGGATTACCGAATGGAACAACGGTGCCAACTGGACCGATGGCGAAGATCCATCCGTCTCCGAGCAAAAAGAGTGCATCGAAGAAATGATCAAGATGCTCGATAAGACCGACTTCGTGGAGCGTTACGCGATTTACAACTGGGTGGAGGAATGCAGGAACGTGATCGATAAAAGCGGCCAACCCACGCCCGCCGGAAAAGTTTACCGGGACAAGAAATCTCCCCTCGCCTACGAGCAAGCGAAGCGTTGAAGAGACCAGCTTTTTAGCGAATTCCCACCGCGCCATCGAGAGCGGGCTCCGGAAGCTGATACCTATAAGTGAGGGAAGGAGTGAAGCGTGCGCCTTCGCGAGTATTTTAGGGAAAGCCTCAAGAAATTTGTTCGATTTCCATGGGAATCGCAATGTGTCGATTGGCCCTTACCCAGCCCCCTCGACATTTCCCAAAACCCCCGACCATGTTTTGTCTTCCAGCTCTTCAAGACCGCGTCTCCGTGCAGTCATGCGGCGGATTCTTTTTGCGGTTATTGGGCTTATGGATCATGCTCTCGCCTTGGACGGCATCTGGGCAAACGCTGAACATCAGCAACGAGGTCCAGACTCACGCCACCCTTTCCAATACCGCTGTCACTTTGAGCGGGAAATCGGAACTGCGCATCACCGGCACGGGCGATCCGATCGGCGGCTGCACGATCAACCTCACCTCACCCGATTCGTGGTTCCTCCTGACGAACATCCAACCCTCGACCGTGGTCTCCACGTTCCTGAGCCGGGTAAAGGTGAACGGTGCCACGGCGGTCGTGGATTCGAATTGTCGCGTGGTCCAATACGCCCAAGGCGCGGTGGTGATTCCGCATGCGCCCGGATTCGCGCCCATGACGGTTTACAGCGGCAATGGTTTCACCGGCAGTTCCCTGTCGCTGACCCAATATACCGCCTATGGGACGACGGCACTCGGCGCTCTGAACGACAACATCAGCTCCTTCAAACTCAAGCGGGGCTATACCGCGACCATCGCACAGAATTCGGCGGGCACGGGAATCAGCAAGAACTACGTCGCGCAAGATGGCGACCTCGAGATCAGCGTGCTGCCGGGAAATCTGAACAATTCGGTCAGCTTCGTGCGCATCTTCCCGTGGCGATGGGTGAGCAAGAAAGGGTCTTGCGACGTCGACCCCGTCGCCCTGAATGCGGACTGGTATTACAACTGGAACATCAACTCCAATTCCACCCGGGACTGGGAGTATGTCGCAATCAAACAGCAGCCGAATTGGCCGAGCACGGCGCAGGATTGGAAAGCCCGGGGCGTTAATCATCTGTCCGGCTTCAACGAACCCGACAATCCGGTCGAAGATGCTTACACGAACCTCACCCCTCAAGGTTCCGTCTCGAATACGGTAGCTCGCTACGACGAGTTGCTTGGCACCGGGCTGCGACTGGGCGCTCCTGCCGTGACGGACGGTGGGTATAATTGGATTGTCGATTTCGTCAACCAGGCGAACGCCGCGGGCAAACGGGTCGATTACGTGCCGATCCACTACTATCGAAGCTACAACAATAACAACGATCCGGCGGGCGCGGCTACCCAGCTCTACAATTACCTCAAGAGCATCTACGACGCGACCGGCAAGCCAATCTGGGTGACCGAGTTCAACAACGGCGCCGATTGGACGGACAATGCCTATGATCCGAACGTCACTCAAAATCGCAACGTGATCGAGGCGATGATGAATATGATGGATGCCACGCCGTGGATCGAGCGCTACGCGATCTACAGCAACGTCGAATGGTTCCGCGACACCCACTATGCCGATGGCAGCCTGACCCCAATGGGAGCGATGTACCGCGATCACGTGGCGCCGATGGCTTATCAACAGGATCTCCCCGACGGTTTCTACCCTTATGCGTCCTATTCCTTCAATGGCGACGCGCAGGACACGACCGGCTATGCTAACGACGCCATGCAAATCGGCGGGCCGACGTTCACCAACGCGCCGTCGCCGGTTCTCAATCTGAACGGCACTTCCGCTTATCTGCGACTTCCGCAACGTCTCGGCGATAGCACGGACTTCACCTTTGGCGGCTGGGTGAAATGGGACGGCGGTGGCGACTGGCAACGGATTTTCGATTTTGGCGAAGACACCGGCAATTACATGTTTCTCACGCCTAAAGCCGGAAGCAACCTTCGCTTCGCCATCAAAGACGGTGGCGGGGAACAACAACTCAACGCTCCCGCTTTGACAGTCGGCCAGTGGACTCACGTCGCTGTCACGATCAGCGGGAACACGGGTAAACTGTTCGTCAACGGCGTGCTTGCCGACACCAACACGGGCATGACGATCAACCCGATCGATCTCGGCACGAAGTGGAACTACATTGGCAAAAGCCAGTTCAACGACCCCTATTTCAAAGGCCAGCTCGACGAACTTCGTTTCTACGATTTCTCCATCACCGACGCACAAGTGGCCGCCATGACCGGTTTCGCCGGCCCGCGATTCAGTGCCAATCCTGTCCTTGCGCAAACCACGCCCACACTGCAGCCATTCACCGGTTCACTCGCCGGCACCGTGACCGGAGGTGCCGGCACGCTCACCTTCACTAAAGTCTCCGGCCCCACGTGGCTTACCGTCGCAGCCAATGGCTCTCTCACCGGCGTTCCCGGTTTGGCGGACACAGGCGTCAATACGTTCGCGGTGAAAGTGACGGACCCCGGCGGCGGGGACACGCCTTTCAACACGACGAATCTACAAATCACCGTCGCGGATCCACCCGGGTTGACCGCACGTTATGCCTTCGATGGAGCGGTCACCGCCAGCGCCGGCGTCGGACATGGCATCGTGACCGGAGCGCCTGTTTACACCACCGGCGTGGACGCGTCCGCGGTCGATCTTGATGGAGCGGATGATTATGTGACGTTGCCGGAGGCCATCGCCAGCCATCCGGAAATCACGCTCGCCGCTTGGTTCTGGCGCGACAGCACCGCGGGTTGGCAACGTCTCTTCGACTTCGGTTCCGGCACCAACCAATACCTGTTCCTCAGCCCTCGGTCGGGGTCGGCGACGATCCACTTCGGGATCAAAAATGGTGGCGCCGAGGAATCGCTCTCCACGCCTTCCCTGCCTACCGGCCAATGGGTTCACGTCGCGGTAACGCTGGGAGAAAACGTCGGGAAGCTTTACGTGAACGGCAGTCTCGCAGACACGGACACGATCACCATCAAGCCGACGGACTTTCCTCACCTGATCAATTACCTCGGCAAAAGCCAGTGGCCGGATCCGTTGTTCGACGGACGAATCGACGAGTTTCTCATTTTCAACCAAGTCCTGGATGCCTCGCAAATCGCAGCATTGGCAACGGTTGGCAATCGCGCGCCCACCTTCGCTTCCGATCCGATCGGCATGCCCCTTGCACCGGTCGATCAGGCTTACAACCAATACCTCACCAGCCACGCGAGCGATCCGAACGCCGGCAGCACGCTCACGTTTAGCAAAGTCAGCGGACCGGCATGGCTCACCGTCTCGCCCAATGGCCGCATCTCGGGTGTCCCGTCCGGTGCCGATGCCGGCACGAATCGTTTCATCGTCCGCGTCACCGACTCCACACTTCTTGCCGACGATACGACGGTGAACATCGTGGTCGGAAATCCAGCCGGGTTGATCGCTCACCACCAGTTCGACAACTCGGTCGCCGACAACGTAGAGGGAACTTCCGGAATCACGACGACCGGCTCACCGGTCTACACCGCCGGCCTCTTTGACAACGCGATCCGATTCGATGGCGCTGACGACGTCGTGCAGCTTCGCTCGGGACTGCTCAACGGCGTCACCGACCTGACGATCTCCGCCCGCGTGCGCTGGAACGGCGGAAGCGATTGGCAACGCCTTTTCGATTTCGGCAATGGCACGAGCCAATACCTGTTTTTCACTCCCAAGACAGGTTCCGCCTCGCGCTTTACGATCAAGAACGGAGCGACCGAAGCCAAACTCGATGGTCCGGTGCTCCCGATCGGTGAATGGTCGCACATCGCGATCACCCTCATCGGCGACACTGGCACGCTTTATCTGAACGGCGCGCCAGTGGCGACGGCAAGCGTTACCCTCGATCCCGCCGCTTTCGCGCCGACGCTCAACTACCTCGGCGATTCGCAATACGTGGCGGATCCGCTGTTCAATGGAGTGATCGACGACTTCCGTATCTATCAGGTCGGTCTCTCCTCCAGCGCGATCAGCGCACTCGCCGTACCGGTAGCCGCAATCTCAGTGCCCGAGCCTGCTTACCATGCGTGGACGGTTGGCTACTCCTTTCCGGCCGACCAATCCGGAGCGGATGCCGATCCGGATCAAGACGGCGTGCAAAACGCGGTCGAGTTTCTCATGGGCACCGATCCGCTTGTTGCGAGCGCCAATCCGCTTCCGTCGCCGAAGGCGATGAGCGCCTCGCAACTGGGTCTTGGCGCTGAGGCGAAAACCTACCTCACCCTCAGCGTCCGGGTGCGTCGCGACCGTGAGGGAGTGGTATTGTCGCCGAGAGCCGCGGCTTCCATCGAGGGCCTTCTCGATCCACTTTCCAGCGGCAACGTCCTTCAAGCGGGTTCTCCGGTTCAAGACGGAGCGTTCGAAACGATCACCTATTACTACAAGATCGCGATTGAAGACTCCCCTCAAGGTAAGGGTTTCATGCGCTTCATGGTGACGGTGAACTAAAAGGCCGCTCGCCCCCAAAAAAAGAGCCCGCTTCGCTCCAAGCAAAGCGGGCCTTTTTTAAAAAAGACGCGGTGCGACTTACTTCTGCTTCGCCCACGAATCGCGGAGCGCGACGGTGCGGCTGAAGACGAGCCGTTGGCCCGGCACGTGATCCTTGGCATCGGCGACGAAGTAACCCGTGCGCTCGAACTGGCAGATGAAGCCGGGTTCAACCGAAGCAAGCGCCGACTCAACCTTGGCGGTTACCACCTTCAGCGAGTCCGGATTGATCACGCTGAGAAAACCGCCTTCCGCTTCGTCCGGGTTTTCGACCGTGAAGAGGCGATCATAGAGTCGAACTTCGGCGTCATGGCCCAGGTCGACGCTGACCCAATGAATCACGGCCTTGCAGACTACGCCCTCCGGCGCATCCGCACCCATCGTGCCCGGCAGGTATTCCGCGCGGATCTCAGTGATCGAACCGTCGTCCGCCTTATCGTAGCCGATGCAACGGACGATGTAGCCGCCGCGCAAACGGACACAACGGTCCGGACCAAGGCGGAAGAATTTCTTCGGCGGATCTTCCATGAAGTCGTCCCGTTCGATCCACATTTCGCGGGTGAGCGTGATAGGACGCGCTGCTTCAGCGGGATTTTCCGGAATTTCGGAATCCTCCGTTTTTCCTTCCGGCCAGTTGGTGATCACCAGCTTCACCGGATCGAGCACGGCCATGCGACGCGGCGCGATTTTGTTCAGGTGATCGCGCACTTCGTATTCGAGCAGCGCGACGTCGGTGGTGCCGTTGTATTTGGTGATGCCGACGCGTTTGCAGAAATTCCGCACCGCTTCCGGCGTATAACCGCGGCGACGGATACCGGAGATCGTCGGCAAGCGAGGATCATCCCAACCGCTGACGTGGCCTTCCTGCACGAGCTGGAGCAGCTTGCGCTTGCTCATCACCGTGTAGGTCAGGTTGAGGCGGGCGAATTCGATCTGTCGCGGCTTCGACGGCACCGGACAATTCTCGATGAACCAATCGTAAAGCGGCCGGTGGTTTTCAAACTCCAGCGTGCAGAGCGAATGCGTGATGTGCTCCAGCGCGTCTTCGAGCGGGTGAGCGAAATCATACATCGGATAAATGCACCATGCGTCGCCGGTGTTGTGGTGCTCCGCGTGCATGATCCGGTAAAGCGCCGGGTCGCGCAGGTTGAGGTTCGGCGAAGCCATGTCGATCTTCGCCCGCAGGATGCATTCGCCTTCCTTGAACTCGCCCGCTTTCATCCGGGCGAACAAGTCGAGGTTCTCTTCCACCGAACGATCGCGATAAGGCGACGGCGTGCCGGGCACGGTCAGATTGCCTCGATTCGCCCGCATTTCCTCGGCCGTCTGTTGGTCGACGTAGGCCTTGCCGCTCTTGATGAGGTGAACTGCGCAGTCGTGGAAAAACTGGAAGTAGTTGCTCGCGAAATAAAGGCCATCGCCCCAATCGAAGCCGAGCCACTTCACGTCGGTCTTGATGCTCTCGACGTATTCCGACTCTTCCTTTTCAGGATTCGTGTCGTCGAAACGCAAATGGCAGCGCGCGCCCTCGTGTTCCTGGGCGACGCCAAAGTTCAGGCAGATCGACTTCGCGTGGCCGATGTGCAGATAACCGTTCGGCTCCGGGGGGAAGCGGGTGATCGTGGTGGAATGTTTACCCGAGGCAAGATCCTCGGCGATGATCTCGCGGATGAAGTCGAGTTTGGGCAAATCAGACATTGGGAATCAGAGGAAGAGGAACCACGAAAAACACGAAAGG
>Ga0307408_100000324_pt1 | contig 45798 bp, 38 predicted proteins | sample 322Cmetagenome_FD_202116 | JGI IMG/M metagenome (GOLD analysis project Ga0307408, IMG submission 202116) | Maize rhizosphere microbial communities from greenhouse at UC Davis, California, United States - 322HYB-C-3 | ecosystem: Host-associated > Plants > Roots > Rhizosphere > Soil | place... | reverse complement strand
GTTTCCGGGCTCTTTTCAATGAGGCCGTTATAAATACTGCAGCTCCAAGTATGAGTGACACCAGGACTTTCAGCTTTACACTTACCACTCCGCAGGTGGTTTCGATTGGATTCTTAGGAAATCTCGCGTCATCACCGAGAGGTAATTATTTCCGTGTTAAGAGTTTAAAGCTGTATGGTAATAACTAATTTTTCGATTGTATATGGGGTAAATCCGTTAACTTAAGGGTTACCCGATATACGCTATTAAACTAAAATACTTACATCGATGCCGGCCTCCTTCCCGGAGGCAAGCATCGATGTTTCTATGTCTCTACATCTGCCATTATAATTCTACTCTAGGTTATAGTGGTTCTTCTTATCCTATACTTATAGCTTAATTTCTAAATGCACCTAGGAACCGTTTAGCTTGTGTTTGGTATGTTTCCTTTGGTTTATGAGAAACATCCATTAGGTCAACTATTCTCCAATGCTTAGGAACATAAGTTCTACCCAAAATCCTTAAACTAATTCAAATGTTAATTATCACGATTCTACGCCAAAAGCCAATCAGTTTCTATCTTTTATTGCTTCTGTTTTTTTCTTTTTTTTCCGGTGTTAAGGCGAGTGTTCGCACTTTTGAACCTAATCCCCAAAAAATTAGATCCAGAACCGGTTCGTTTGCTTCTAATAAAACCTTACTAGACTCTCTTAATAAAATGTTTGTTGTTGAGAAGCTATTTATCCAAACAGATAAGGATTTCTACGCCGCCAACGACACCATTTGGTTTAAAGCCTACCTTTTTGATTCAAAAACAAACGCCTATTCAAAGTTCAGCAGTCTTCTTTATCTGGAACTGATAAGTGATGATGCGAAATTGATAAAAAGAGTTTGCGTACCGGTGGGAATGGGGCTTGGTTGGGGGCAAATCGCGCTGGCTAAAGACAATTTTGCTGATGGCTATTATACCTTAAGGGCTTACACCAATTACATGCAGAACTATCCGGAAGAATGCTTTTTTAGAAAGGGCATTTATGTAGCCAATACGGAAAGCGTCGAATGGTTAATTAATGAAACGCATAAGATTGAAACTGTATCCGGTCATGAAACGCTTAAGCTTTCTGTTGGTGTCAAAGATTTAAATAGCAATCTCTTAAAGGATGGAACTATCGATTGGGTTCTAAGTAGTAATAAGCAGATAGTTGCTAAAAAGCAAATTTTGCAATCGAAGATTGACGAAGTTATTACTCTGCCGGAAAAATTAAAAGAACCTCTTGTTCTTACATTGAGCAGTAAAAATGATCCGGCCAAACGACTTGTAGTGCCATTGCAAAACCCGGATATGGATGGGCTTGATCTGCAATTTATGCCGGAGGGTGGCCATTTTGTTGCCGGAATAACTTCTAATGTTGGGTTTAAAGCTATTGGGAGAGATGGACTTGGAAAGGTAGTGGAGGGTGTTATAAAAGATAGTAAGAAGAATGTGGTGACCGCTTTTAGGACCGCGTATAATGGGATGGGGAATGTTGAGATCACTCCCCTTGAAAAGGAAAAGTACATCGCAGAAGTAACGCTTGCAAACGGAAAAAAAGTAAGCTTTAATTTGCCGGAGATAAGAATATCCGGAAGTGTTATTCGCTTAATAAATAATCCTAATGATGCCTTTATCAGGGCATATGTGTTTTTCAGTCCTGATCTTTTAAATGGCAGTACTTATACGTTGGTAGGATTTTCCAGGGGATGTGCTTTTTATAAGGCGAGCTTTGAATCAAAAGCCAGGTTAAATTTAACTATTCCCAAGGATAAGTTTCCCTCAGGAATTGCTCATTTTACTCTGTTTAATGAGGATGATAAGCCTTTGAATGAGCGAATTACGTTCATAAATAATCATGATATAAAATCTGATGTTGTTATTTCCGGTTTAAGTTCTCATACAGCGGCTGATAGTATTCCCTTAAATTTAAAAACCTTTGATATTGCTGCTGCTTCTCTGTCGGTTTCAGTTACAGATGATAAACAAGTAAAGGCCGACAGTCTTAACAATAATATTTTATCCAGTGTTTACCTTTCTTCCGAGCTAAAAGGAAATATTGAGAGTCCCGGATATTATTTCCTGGAGAAGGCCGCGAGTACTAAGGCAATGGAGTTGTTGATGTTAACACAAGGCTGGAAATGTTATGAATGGGATGAAGTATTAAAGCCAGTGGAGAAGCCCCGATTTCTACCAGAAACTTCATTCAAAATTTCAGGCAGGGTATTGAATGTGCTAAACAAGCCGGTATCCCAATCAAAGGTAGTATTAATGGGCTCTGGAAAGGGCTTCCTGTTAAAAGACACCATTACGAACGAGCTTGGCCAGTTTGAATTTCAAAATTTCCCACCTCTGGATTCTATGTCATTCGTTGTTCAGGCCAGGAACCAGAGAGGTAAAAGCTTCAATGTTGGTATTGAAAAGAATGAATTTGCTCCTGCGGCTATTGTTACATCTCTTCGGAATGTTGCTCTGCCCTGGTATTTAAGTGATACCAGTTCTTCTGTTAATATGGTTAGATCTATGCGCCTTAAAGAAAAGATGGAGCAACAAAAATTGCTGGATGGATCACAGATGTTGCAGTCAGTAACCGTAGTGGCCCGAAAAGCTATAAAAGGCTCTCAAAATTTAAATGGGGCCGGAGCTGCTGATAAAGTTATAGAGGAGGCATCTATCAGAAAACAGGCTGATAAGAGCCTGCTTCAGTTTATGCTTGAAAATATAGAGGGACTTCATGCCCAAAGTGCAAATACATCCAATCCTAAGGTATATTATTATTTACATGAAAGGAAGGTCAAGTTTGTGATTGATGGGATGGACGTAGATTTCTCTTATAGTGGAGAACCCAATGATGTTCACGATTATTTGAATTTCATCAAAAGTACAGTTGGCGAAATTAGTGCCAGTGAAGTAAAGGGGATTGAAATAATGCATAGTCCCAGATATACCTCCCGATACGACCTTCGTTTCGCAGAAGCTCCGGCTGCAATGATGAACGTAAAATCCTTTACTGCTGCTAATAATAATGCTTATATCGAAATCACTACCCGGTCTGGAAAAGGCTTAACGATGAGGCCTACTCTCGGAGTTGCGGTTTACCGTCCGGTACCTTTAACCTGGCCCGCAAAATTTTATAGTCCAAGGTATCAGCCTGCTCCCTCGCCTAATAAGCTTTCCGATTTTAGATCAACGATTCATTGGGAGCCGAATGTAGTAACCTCTGCTGAAGGGAGGGCTCAGGTTTCCTTTTTTGTTCCGAATAGAGAAGGGACCTACACCGTTACCATACAAGGTACTGATATGAACGGTAAGATGTTGTTTAAGATGGAGAAGTTCAAGGTTGATGATTTGAAGAAATAAGAGATCCAATCGTTTCAATAAGTTTGGAATTATTGATTTGCAACATGCAAATTGAATAGTCGTGTCTTCCGTTTCCGGATAATAGCTTGAGTGTAAATGCTATGAAAGGTTACCGGGAGATCAGCTTGGGATGCTTAATAGCGATATTGCTGGGCCTTGGGAGTAAGATCAAAGAAGGCAGGGATAAAAAGCGGCTTCAAATATACGATGCTTGAAGTCGTTTGTTTTTTTGGTATTAAAGCCTATTGTGTAAGTGAAGCAAGAGGTGAAATGAGATATAAAAGTTTTTTCACACCTTTTACCCCAGCCGTGCGTTATTTAAAGTAGTTTCGTAAACCCATCTAAGAATAAGGGTCAGAAATAGGACCTATTAATTAATTTTTCCCTTTAGTACCTAGTGAATGTCTCAACACAATGAGAGAATAACGGAGCTAGAGCGTGAGAACGCGCTTCTAAAATCCCAAATAGAATCTCTAAATAAAATCCAGAACGAGAAAGACTTTTTGCAAGAAGAGTATAATAATAGCCAGAATCGCTTCAAAACCATTTTTGACGAGTCTTCATTCGGTAATAAAATTATCGATGAAGAGTTGGTCATTATCCAGGTGAACGCCGCATTAATGAAGATCTTAGGCTATGATAAAACAGAGTTGTTGGGAAGAAAGATTATAGAGTTTACCCATCCGGAATTTGTGAGTGAATGGGAAAAGTTAAGAATTGAGCTATGGTCGCCCTCAAATCATCGCACTTCTTTTAGTATCGACACCTGCTTGATTAAAAAGGATAAATCGGTAATATGGTGTCACGTTACTTCCATTCTGTTTCTGGATAATGGCAATTGCCTGGGGTACACCATTTTTGAGGATATTACAGTTAGGAAAGAAGCAGACCGGGTGAAAGATGAGCTTGTAAAACGGGAACATCTATTGGAGCTTAAGAACCAGGAACAAAAACAGCAGCAAGAGCTTTTCGAAGTCACAATTCGAACGCAGGAAGAAGAGAGAGAACGTATCGCAGAGCAATTGCATAACAGTTTAGGACAAATGCTTTATACTGTGAAACTAAATCTTGCACAACTTAAACTAAAAGAACATGGGGATAAAGAGCGAATTGAACAAGTGGACAAAGTAGAAAGGTTGCTTTCTGAAAGTATCGTTGAATGTCGAAGGACTTCTCATAGCTTGTTGCCTGCCTTATTGAAAGACTTTGGGTTGAAGGTAGCTATAGAGGATATGTGCGGGCAACTAAACGTAGGGATTAAAGTGAAATGTAAGTTTGAATGTACTAACCCCATTCAAGATAAGTATGTAGAAGTAGTTGTTTTCAGAACCATTCAGGAACTTCTGCTCAACGTAGTTAAACACGCTGAAGCAACTGAAGCCTTCTGCAAGGTAAGCGTGTCTGAAGATAGCATCTCAATTACCGTTGAAGACAATGGTAAAGGCTTCATAAGCACTGAAACTAAGGGAAAAGGGATCGGCTTATCAGCAATTAAGAGTAGAATTGGATTAATGAGGGGAAATGTCGAGATTTCAAGTAAAATAAACGGAGGAACTAAGGTTGCCATTAGTTTAGGCCGGAAATAGACTTAGTATCCAGCTAATTCAAACAGGTTGTACACCATCATCCTTGTTTAGCTAGCCGCTGATATTAAACCAAATAAGCCTTCGCATCCGGACACATACTGAAAATAGCAAGTTTCGGGTGCTCTATGCCAGAATTAGTTTACCGGCAGAGCTACCCGAAGTCCATAAGTCTCAAATTGCGATACGATGGGCAATTATTTATTTTTTTTAGAAGATCAATATCCTATCTTTGCCAGCCTGCTCCCGTAGTTCAACGGATAGAATTATGGTTTCCGGTACCATCGATAGGGGTTCGAATCCCTTCGGGAGCACAAAAAGGAGGTTGTTTTCATCGTGAACATCCTCCTTTTTTATTTAATGCCATGAGGCAAACGGAATATCCGCCCACGCCTCACGTGCCTTCCTCTCACTAGCTTATTGGTTTTAAAAAGCCAGTTTCAATCAGTTAGCAAATCCTCTTATTTTCAAGGCCTCAAGGCACAAATAAAAGAAATCAAGATCTCTGACTTCTCAGCAAAATAATCAAACAATCTGCCTTAGTTTTTATTTGTCTAAAAAGACAATTCTTTAGGTGCAAGCACTAGGGAAAGAACTTGTTTGTGCGTAACTTAATAACCAATTGAAGCCTTAGTCAAGCTCTGTTTATCCATTTATGAAGCTGAACTATGAAAAATTTCTTACTTACGTATATCTGATACTGTTTATCAGTCTTGCCTTATTTGGGACGCTTTTTTTCAAGGTAAATGATAGTTTAGAAAAGGCCAACAAGTGGATCAATCACACACACCAGGTGCTCTTTCAATCAGAGCAGTTGCTTTCGTCTATAAAAGATTTGCAGATCGCTAACCGCGATTATGCCATAACCAGGGATCCTTCTTTTATTTCCAAGTTTGGTCGCATAGAGCGGTCTGTTAGGTTTAATATGGAAGAACTTAAAAGACTGACTGCAGATAACGCAGTTCAGCAAAAGCGAGTGGGCCACCTCCAGGACTTAGTTTTCCAGCGTTTAGCTGCTATTTTAGAATATCGAAAATCCGGTTATAAAGGTTTAGGATCAAAGCAGGGAATGTCTTATACGGGCGAGGAGTTCTTACATAACGTCCGTGATATAATCGATCAGGTTCAGCGTGAGGAAGATCATCTGCTACTCAAACGAAATGAAGCCAACAATTCCAGCCGGGAGTCGCTCAACTTTATTTTCAATATATTAATAATATGTGGCGGGCTTTTATTGATTGTCTCATTCTTTATAGCCAGTAAGTACATCCATCTCAGACGAAAAGCTTTTGATACAGCAAATCAGTTAAATGAAGCTTTGCACAAAAGTATTCAGCAAAAAAGTAATGAGATTACTGAACAGGAGGCCCGTTATTACATGGTGTTGGATAATATGATGGAAGGCGCTCAGATTATAGATTACAACTGGAAATACCTATATGCAAATGCCATTTTAGCACAGCAGGCAAAGTATCCGATAAGTAAGCTGGTAGGTAGTTCGATGCTTAATTTGTATCCGGGAATAGAAAACACCCCCTTGTTTGAGGCATTGGTTACCTGTATGAACGAACGAAAGCACCAAAGATTTGAGAACCATTTTCAATATCCCGATGGTACTTCCGGTTATTATGAATTAAGTATATCGCCAATTAAGGAAGGGTTGTTTGTTCTGTCGATGGATATTACCGATAGAAAGCGAAAGGAAATAGATAAGGAGCAATACATCAATGAGTTGGAAAAAGTATTGTTTAAGATTTCGCACGAAGTAAGATCTCCTGTGGTTAAAATTCTAGGCGTAGCCCAATTGTTCGATTTATCGCTTGTTAAGGAAGATGAGTTCCCAATGATTGTAAATGAAATGCGGAATTGCGCTGTCCTGCTCGACAGATATACTCGCGAACTTTCTGAATTTGTTGCCGAAATGCTCGACAATTCTGCCCGGGAAGGAAGCTTGCGGATGAATAAAAAGGTAAAAAAATGGTAGCCTGTTGTTCCTATCTTCATCCATTAAATCTGTTTTAAGAGCTTTGGTTTGTCCTGTCGTTTTAATTAGTTCCGGTCATATTTCGCGAAGACGGTTATGCTAAATCGAGATCGACGGAAGGAGGCCTCTCTAAAGGTCGTTGTCATTTTTTGGTATTCGAAAAAGATGGAAGTACTCATGAAATAAATATTCAAGGGTAATCCGTTGGGATTATGCACCCAAAGCAGCGTACTGGGCCTGTCGAAGTATAAAGCGGGTTTAACGCACAGACCATCGTTATCCTAGGCACGCATTTCGACAAGCTCAATGTGACGACAACCACACTTGATGTCATCTCCTCTTGCGGTGTTTTGAAAAAAAAATGGAAAACTACCTGTGACATAAAAAATGATCAAGGGCAATCCGTTAGAATTATGCACCCAAAGCAGCGTCATGGTGAGCTCCGTCGAACCATAAAGCGGGTTCAGAGCATAGATGACGTTACCCACCGTACGCCCTTCGACAAGCTCAGGGTGACGCCTACGCCCTTCGATGTCATCTCTGCTTTCGGTGTTTTGAAAAAAAACACAAAACTACCCATGACATAAATTTCAGGGAGTTGCTTTCTGTCGAGGCTTCGGCTTTGATAACTTAATGAGCTGCCTCTAATCTGCTTTCTTTTACTTTTTTCTTGATAAAAAAGTAACAAAAAATCAAGAAAAGAAATATGCTTCCGCGCACAAGGCTTACTCGGGCCCGCATTTCTTTTCAGCCCACCGCTCAGCTCTCCGCATGATTGGAGCACGAAAGGTGGAGGACTTACCTCCGCTCATGTCATTTCACCTTTCTGTGTTTGAAAAAAAATGGAAAACTACCCATGAATATCGCTTTTCTTATTAAGGTAAATGAAAATTTTATCCCATTTTTTGCAACTGAAAATATTTCTCTACTTTTAAGCAAACTCATTTCCTAAACTGAACCATGACATTCAACGAAGACTTCCTTCATTTTCTTTGGAAATATCGACTTTTCAATCAAACACAATTACAATCCACAAGCGGGGAGAAAATAGAGATCTTATCCGTAGGTTTCCATAATAAAGATGCGGGAGCTGATTTTGAGAACGTGAAAATTCGTTCTGGGGAGACCATCTGGGTGGGTAATGTAGAGATTCATCTTAAATCGTCCGATTGGGATAAGCATCAGCATACAGCGGATAAGGCTTACAATAATGTAATCCTTCATGTAGTGTATGAGGATGATAGGCCAGTTCTCCGCAACGACGGGACAAGTATGCCAACACTCGAACTCAAGAGCTACATGCCAGCAGGTTTAGAACTTCGTTACAAAGATTTAATGCAAAACCTTTCATGGATTCCCTGCGAAAAACTTGTTGCCGGAGTAGAAGAAATTCATCTTGAGAATTGGTTGTTAAGGGTTCTTGTTGAACGTCTGGAAGAAAAAACGTCTTCAGTATTTGCGCTTTTGGAAGAATGCAAAGGCAGTTGGGATGATACCTTTTATATACTTCTGGCCAGAAATTTCGGTTTCAAAACCAATGCAGATCCTTTCGAAATGCTCGCTAAATCCCTCCCTCAGCAAGTGCTCGCCAAGCATAAAAATAGTGCATTTCAAATAGAAGCATTAATTTTCGGTCAGGCCGGATTTTTGGAAACGGTTGATGATACCTACTCAAAGAAGTTGAAAGTAGAGTATTACTTCCTGCAAAAAAAATTCTCTTTGAAACCTATTGAACAGTACCTCTGGAAGTTTCTGCGTTTACGACCACAAAATTTTCCAACATTGCGCCTTGCTCAGTTTGCGGCACTGATTGTCAAGTCCAATCACTTGTTCTCTCGCGTTTTGGCTGTTTCTGATGCAAAGGAAGCATTGCAACTATTCAAAGATCTGCCGATCAATGATTACTGGAAAACGCATTACCGTTTTGGTAAGGAAGTAGAAAAAGCATCTTGTCACCTCGGCGACGAAGCCATACACAATATTATTCTTAATACGGTCGTTATCACCCTGTTTAGTTATGGCCGGCATATTGGTAACCCGCAAATTGCCGATAGGGCGATACTTTTACTGGAAAGTATTCCGGCCGAAACTAATAACATCATCGAACGGTTTAAGGAGATAGGGATCAAGCCAGTCAATGCACTCAGGTCGCAGGGATTACTTCAATTAAAGAAAAGCTATTGCGATCAAAAAAAATGCTTAAATTGTGCCCTTGGAGCTAAAGTATTAAAGGTAACGTAGTATGATACAGCGTATTCTGGAATTTTTTGAGAAAAGATCCTTTGGTGTCTCCACCTATCTGGGCCAGCGCTTTAATATGTCCATTTCCAAAATCAGGTTATTCTTTATTTACTCCTCGTTTTTGGCGGTTGGCTTTCCTCTTATATTTTATTTTCTTGCAGCTTTTGTATTAGGTATCAGAACCTATATGAAACGTATCCGCACCAGAATCTGGGATTTTTGATACAGGCATAAGCAATCAGTTATGAGGTTCTAGCTTTGCTGGATGTACATTGATATCAGCTCCAAGTATCAGCCCTGATGCGTTCATTTCCATTAACCTCTTGCCTTTCATCTCTCTATACCCTATCCCAATATCCTGGCAATATCCTGATGGCCATTTGCCTGTGCAATTTCGGCCGGCGTTTTTCCTCCTTCGGTTGTTACAGAGGTATCGGCTCCAGCTTCAAGTAATAAGATCAATATCTCAATGTTTCCATGATGAGCAGCCGAGTGCAAAGGCGTAATGCCAGATGTTTGCATTACATTAACTTCAGCGCCGGCTTCAAGTAAAATTTTAGTGATATCGGCATTGTTTGCGGCAACTGCAGAGTTTAAGGGGAAAACATTGTAGCCATTGCGAGAAGGAATGTTAGGATCAGCCCCTTTTAATAACAGATATCGGGCAACATCTTCTTTTCCAAAATAACACGCCAACCCCAAGGGGGTAAATCCATCTTCCGAGAAAGAGTTAATTAAATCCGGATGATGGTATACGATATTGGCAACACTATCAAACTTGCCAACGGTAGCAGCCTCATAAATGCTTAAATCCTTCACATAATGGAGCAGCAAGGTGGTTACTTCCGGCTTTTTGTAATAGCAGGCAAGCATTAGCGGCGAAACATTAAAACTTGTTTTAGTGATGGAAAGTTGCGGGTAAACACGTAACAGATCATTTAATGCAACCGTATTGCCGGCTTGAATATACTCCTCAATTAATGCTATGTAACTCATCTAAAGCAATAATAGCAAAAACCCGATACGTTTTGCAAGTAAAAATTGTAGCTTTAATGAAAATCTTCGAAGCTGTTTAAGTTTATATTGTAGAATATTCCAGAAGGAGGTGATCTTTGAAGGAGAGATTCAATTCAACACGCGAGGGACAGCGAAAAAGAATCGTAAACAATTTTTAGATAAATTTTAAACAGCCGCTTATACTAACTGCGACGATTAGAAGCATTATATTTGTCAGGTTAATACCGTCTATAATTCATGCCGGCAAAAGGAAATCAATTTAGAGGAAATACTTTCAGAGACGAAACCGAGGCGAAAAAGCCATTTCGTGAACGAATAGTAAGAGAAAGAGATAAAGAGAGACAAACTGAGAAAAAGGATATTTTACCTACCCTAAATATTGATTACGGCAGGGTTTACAAAATCACAGGTTTATTTTTTCTTATTCTTTCGCTATACTTTCTTGTAGCATTTACATCGTATTTATTTACCTGGGAAGACGACCAGAGTTTTGTGATTGATGCCAACGGAGGCTGGGGGAATCTCTTTGCCGAGGTAGAAGAATTGCAAAAAGCCGGAGTGGTAAACCCGCAGGTTGAAAACTGGCTTGGCAAATTTGGTGCATTGCTTTCGCATCAGTTCATCTATGAATGGTTCGGTGTGGCCTCGTTTGTATTTATAGCTGTGTTTTTTGTAATCGGCTATCGTTTACTTTTCAAGGTAAAGCTGGCATCCATATCTAAAACACTAGGGTATTCGTTTTTTCTGCTGGTTTTCGTGTCCTTAACACTGGCTTTTTTTCATGGCTTCCTTTCAGAATATCCTCACTTTTTAGAGGGCGAATTTGGATTTTGGTCTAACCGATTACTTCAGGCACAGATCGGAAATACAGGTACAGCTGGTATTTTGGCTTTCGCCGGATTGTCTGCTTTAATTATCGCTTACAACATCGACTTTAAAATCCCGAGAAGGGAGAAAAAAATAATTGCCGGCGAAATTCCGTTCGGAGAAGACGACGATGAGGACGAAGCGGATTTCGATATTGAAAATGAAGCGGATTTCAGAACTCAACCAGTAGAGTTTCCTGTAAAAGCTAACCGGGTTTTACATCAGGAACCGCAGATTGAAGACCTTCATCAGCCCTTGAATCGCGAACCTCTTCGTCAGGAGAGAGTTGTACCACCGGTTGTTTTAGAACCAGAGAAAGAGCCGGAAAGTGTTGTGCCAAAGTCGGCTGTTTTTGGTGCAGCAGCAGGGTTGGCTTCCGCGGCAGCTGCAAATGCAGCAATGCCTCCAGCTATTTTTAACTTGCCAAAACCCGAGCTGCAGCAAGACTTTGAAGAATTGCATCCTCGAGTAGAAGAGAGTACATCAGCCATAGAGCATGAGCTTACTTTCGAAAAACCGGCTGATGTTAATGCTATCCCCGAAAAGGAAACCGAATTAGAACTCGAAACTATTGTGCCGGAAGACGAGCCAGTGGTAGAATCGGCCATCAACTCGGATGAGATGACTGCCAAAAAACTGGTAGAACAATTCGGACAATACGATCCAAAGTTAGACCTGGCATCCTATAAATATCCTAATTTGGATTTGATGGAGAATTACGGCTCTAATAAAATAGCTGTAAACGCCGAGGAACTTGAAGCAAATAAAAACAAGATTGTAGAGACGCTTAATCATTACAATATTGAGATCGATAAGATTAAGGCCACTATCGGGCCAACCGTAACGTTGTATGAAATTGTTCCGGCTCCGGGTGTGCGTATCTCTAAAATTAAAAATCTTGAGGATGATATCGCACTGAGTCTTGCAGCTTTAGGTATTCGTATTATTGCGCCAATGCCAGGTAAGGGTACAATTGGTATCGAGGTGCCAAATTCGCATCCGGAAATGGTGGCAATGCGTTCTGTGCTGGCAACAGATAAGTTCCAGAATTCGGGAATGGACTTGCCGCTTGCTTTGGGTAAAACTATCTCAAATGAGGTCTTTGTAGCTGATTTAGCTAAGATGCCCCACTTGTTGGTAGCGGGGGCAACTGGTCAGGGTAAATCAGTTGGTATTAACTCTATTCTGGTATCACTTCTCTACAAAAAGCACCCGTCCGAATTAAAGTTTGTTCTGGTGGATCCTAAGAAAGTAGAGCTTACACTTTTCCGTAGTATCGAGCGGCATTTCCTGGCCAAACTTCCCGGCGAAGAAGACGCAATTATTACCGATACGAAAAAGGTAATCAATACTTTAAATTCATTGTGTATTGAAATGGATCAGCGCTATGATCTGTTGAAGAATGCTCAGGTAAGGAACTTAAAGGAATATAATGCCAAATTTGTCAACCGCAGATTAAACCCTGAGGATGGTCATCGATTCTTACCGTTCATAGTGCTGATAGTAGACGAGTTTGCAGATTTGATGATGACTGCCGGTAAAGAGGTGGAAACCCCTATAGCTCGTTTAGCGCAGCTGGCCCGTGCAGTTGGTATTCACCTGGTAATTGCTACGCAGCGTCCATCGGTAAATATCATCACTGGTACTATCAAGGCGAACTTCCCGGCAAGGTTAGCCTTCCGAGTTCTTTCAAAAATCGATTCCAGAACGATTCTTGATTCCGGTGGTGCAGATCAGTTAATTGGTCGCGGAGATATGCTTTTCTCAACCGGAAATGATCTGATTCGGCTTCAATGTGCTTTTGTGGATACTCCAGAGGTTGAGCGCATTTCGGAATATATCGGTGGTCAGAGAGGGTATTCTTCGGCATGGATGTTGCCCGAATATGTTGACGAAAATGGCGAAGGCGGCAGCGTAAAGGATTTTGATCCAAGTGATCGCGATCCGTTGTTTGAAGATGCTGCCAGGTTGATCGTACTACATCAGCAGGGTTCTACATCCCTTATCCAGCGAAAGCTGAAACTGGGATATAACAGAGCTGGTCGTTTGATCGATCAGTTAGAGGCCGCGGGTGTTGTTGGTCCGTTTGAAGGTAGTAAGGCCAGAGAGGTCTTAATCCCGGATGATTATGCTCTGGAGCAGTTTTTAGATAATTTGAATAAGTAAACACACATTAAAATAAGTAATAACACTCTTTAAGAAATGAAAAAATACATTTTAAGTGCTTTGGTGGTTGTTGGATCGGTGGTTAGCGTATTGGCACAAACAGATGAGAAAGCAAAGCAGATATTAAACGAAGTAAGTAAGAAATATAAGTCTTACGATGTTATCAAGACTGATTTTACCTTCACACTTGATAACCCTCAAGCTAAAATTAAAGAAACTCAAAGCGGTACTTTATACGCTAAGGCTAAATCAAACAAGTACAAAGTGGTAATGAAAGGCCAGGATTTGATTAGCGATGGTAAAACACAATGGACCTATCTTAAAAACGAAAAAGAGGTTCAGGTAAACGATGTGGATGATAGCCCGAATGCAATTAATCCGGCCAAGATCTTTACCATTTATGAAAAAGGCTTTAAATATGTTTATACCGGTGATGTAAAAGTAGCTGGCAAGACTCAGCATGTAATTGATCTTTCTCCGGTTGACAGTAAGCGTTCTTTCTTTAAAGTTCGTTTGAATATTGATAAGGCAACCAAGCAAATTAGCAATGCTATTATTTTTGATAAAAACGGAAATAAATATACTTACGCAATCAAAGCTTTTGCTCCGAATGTAAAAGTTCCTGAGTCAACCTTTGCTTTCGATGCGAAGAAATATCCGGGAGTAAGTGTGGAAGATCTTAGATAGTAAGATTTAAAATTAAAAACTCAAAATGAGCCTTTCTTTAATAAGAGAGGCTTTTTTTGTCCTAATATTATACCTCTACAGTTTTTCCAGGTTTAACTTTTTCTTCTGTAAATAAATCAATACTCTGCGCTCCTTTGCGTTTGAAAAATTAAACTTCACTCATCCTTTTTTCATTTCTAATCCCTCTTCTTAGTCAATATTTATATTTTTGAAGAATGGCTCTGACATACACACAACATACGCTCGATAAACTTGAACTATTGCTGAATGCATTAGAATATAAAGTGCGTTATGAAAAAGGTAACTTTAAAACCGGAGCCTGTGTAATTGAAAACAGCAGGCTGGTGGTGGTAAACAAGTTTTCGACCGTAGAAAGTAAGATTTACTCGCTAATAAATTTGATCCAGCAAATTCCGGTTGATGTGAGTTTGTTGCAAGAGAAACAACTTCAGTTTCTGAAATCGTTAAATCAAACAGTTATACAGTTTTGAAAATAACATTCCTTGGAACCGGAACATCGCAAGGCGTGCCCGTAATAGGCTGCGATTGCTCTGTTTGCACTTCGCCCGATCCGAAAGATACCAGGCTTAGGGTTTCTGTGCTGCTCGAAATCGGCGACAAAAATATTGTAATCGATAGTGGTCCGGATTTCAGGTATCAGATGTTGCGGGCAGGAGTGAAACGCCTGGATGCCATTTTGTTTACTCACGAGCATAAAGATCATATTGCGGGCTTAGACGATGTGCGGGCATTCAATTACTTTCAGCAACAAGCTATGGAAGTGTATGCGCATAAGAGGGTTCAGGAAAGTTTGATCAGGGAGTTTTACTATGCTTTCGCTTCTGTAAAGTATCCGGGTGTACCATTAATCAATCTGAACGAAATAAAGAACGCTCCGTTTTATGTGGAAGGTTTGGAGATTTTGCCTATAGAAGTAATGCATTATAAACTACCTGTATTTGGTTTCCGCTTTGGCGACTTTGCTTACATTACCGATGCCAAAACTGTAGCCGATGAGGAGAAAGAAAAATTAAAAGGCGTAAAGGTTTTGGTGATTAATGCACTTCAAAAGGAAAAGCACATCTCTCATTTTACCCTGGATGAGGCAGTTACTTTCGCTCAGGAAATTAGTGCAGGAAAAACATACTTTACTCACATGAGCCATAAGCTTGGCCGGCATGGGGAGATAATGCAAGAACTTCCTCCAACTGTGGAGTTAGCTTACGATGGATTAGTTATTGATCTCTGATTCCTTTCGTAAGGTTGTTTGGATAGGGGCATAGTTTTTGACCACTTTTTGGGTAAAATAACCATAAGGTTAATGCGTTGTATTGTGGATATTTGTGTGTTCAGTTACCCGATTCCTACAAAATAATTTTATCTTTGACGCTTTAATAAATTAGAATGAATATAAGTTACGGAGCACGTAGAGAAGTAATGAAGCATATTGAAAAATTTATGCTCGACAATATGTTTACGTACTTAAAACCTATAGACACAATTTGGCAGCCAACAGATTTCTTGCCTGATGCAAGTCAGGATAACTTCTTTCAGGAAGTAAAGGAGCTTCAGGAAAGAGCAAGAGCATTACCTTATGATTTATTTGCTGTGTTAATTGGTGATACGATCACTGAAGAAGCATTGCCTACTTACGAATCATGGTTGGCTACAGTTGAAGGAGTTTCATTGAACGAAGAGGGTGGCTGGATGAAATGGTTGCGTCACTGGACAGGTGAAGAAAACCGCCACGGAGACCTTCTGAATAAATACTTATATCTTTCTGGCAGAGTAGATATGCGCCAGATGGAGATTTCTACTCAATATCTTATCGCCGATGGTTTCGATATCGGTACCGATCGCGATCCTTACAGAAACTTCATTTATACCAGTTTCCAGGAGTTGGCTACTAATATTTCCCACCGTCGTGTAGCTTCTTTAGCTAAGAAAAGTGGTGACAATCTGCTTTCTAAAATGTGTGGCGTTATTGCCGGAGATGAGGCCCGTCATGCCAAGGCGTACATGGACTTTATTTCTCAGGTTTTCATAGTAGATCAAAGCGAAGCAATGATCGCATTTGAAGACATGATGAAGAAGAAGATTATAATGCCTGCACACTTCTTAAGAGAGATTGGACAGAAGGCTGGTGATGCGTTCGAACACTTTGCAGACGCAGCTCAGCGTTTGGGTGTGTACACTGCGTTAGATTATGTTGAAATTCTTCAGGACTTAATTAAGGAATGGAAGATTGAACACGTAACCGATTTGAATGAGGCAGGTGAGAAAGCCCGCGATTATATAATGAAACTCCCTGCACGTTTAACGCGTATTGCAGAGCGGATGAAAAATAATAGTCTGGAATATCAGTTTAGCTGGATACATTCCATGTAAGATAAAATAAAGGGAGGCTCGAAAAGCTTCCCTTTTTTGATGGTTCTTAGCTCTCATCCTGAGCATCCCGTTCGTAGTTTTCACTTTCTTCTATTCCTTTATCCCATTCAGGTGAGTTCCCGCTTTCTATTGGGTTAGGGTTGATTCCGTTGCCGTTTGAATTGTTGATGATAAACTCTTCGATTTTGGCGGCAGTTTTCTGATTTTCTTTTTTCGGATCGTCTTTCATAGCTGTTGTTTTAGGGTATTAAACTACAATGAGTATGCCCGAAATAACAATATGGTTGAAGGTTGTTTTGGTTTGAAATATAAAAGGCCTGGATTTTTGTCCGGGCCCTTCCTTAATACCTTTTTTATCTTTTATTGCTGTTGCTGCTGTTGCATCATCTCCAAATGTTGCTGAAAACTATTTACCGGAAATGTGCCTGTCGATTTAACTATTGGAATAGCTTCAATAGTGTCCGATGTCTTTTCCTCATCTTCAGATCCGTAAGAAACCGTTACTGAAACCTCTAGCTTATGTTCCGCGGCTCCTTTGTACACACCTTTTACCGGACTACAATCTGGGAAATTCCTACCGACTGCTAATCGTACGTGTGTCTCATTAGCAACACAGTTATTAGTTGGATCAAGGCCAAGCCAGCCGTAATTCGGGATGTAAGCTTCTACCCAGGCGTGAGTAGCTCCCTCTCCACGCATTCCGTTTCTATGCGGGCAAATGTATCCGCTTACATAGCGAGCCGGAATATTTTTCAGGCGAAGCATTACCAAAAGTATATGCGCAAAGTCCTGACAAACACCTGCTTTTAACTGCCAGATCTCTTCCAGCCTGGTTTCAACTGTTGTAATGCCGGGAATGTATTTGAAGTTTTCCCAAATATATTTATTAAAGCGATTGGCGGTATCAAATGGCGTTTCGTGCTCAATGTCTTCCTGCTCCACTATTGTTTTTAACTCATCCAGGCCATAAAAATGTTCTTGTTTGAGATAATCTATGTACGGGATTTTGTGTTTTAACTTCTCCAGTGCCAGCCATTGCTCAATGGCGAAGATGTCATCTGTGGGCAAGGGGCGGGGCGTAGTAATAACCTGAACCCTCGAAACAATAAGTAACTCGGCATGCGGTTCGCAATGAGTGAAAGTTCCTACTTCGTTACCGTAATAATCCTTGTAAATTTCCACCGCCGGATCGCCGCTTATCTTAAGATCGTGCTTAAGAACTTCCTGGTACTCATCATTTATCGGAAAAAGGATTACCTGGTTAGCGCTATCTCTAACTAATCCTTTATAGGTGTACCTGGTGGTATGCTTAATCTTAAACTTTGGCATGTCAATAATCGGTTACGAATATGCAAAATATTGTACGTTTACAGCATTGCCTATTGCATACAAATCTTTCTTTATGGAATAAAGGAAGTTATGAAGTCCTTCTGCCTGAATAGTTTCTATGGTGCTGAACTTGATCCTGCTGTAAAGTCTTCCAATTAAAAAGGACAATTCTTTTACTTCAGAGATGGTGTTGTTGTTGCGCAGCCGTTCAAAGTAGCGATTAATTTGTGCTACCGAATAAACTACAGACCGGGGGAAATCATTATTCAATACAACCATTTCCAACACGTTTTCTGCTTCAAAGCCCTGCCGGTAGGTTTTTAAATATAGTTCATGGCCGCCAATGGATAGCAGTAAGTGTTTCCAGTAGGTTGTATCAGTAAGCAGATCGGGATTATTATCAATAGTGCCGAACTTGCTGTCCAGAATATCAATACACTGAATACTTCTTTCCAGATACTTTCCAATATTCATAAAACTGCGCCCCTCACCACGTTCCATGGTTACTTCAGCAGTTCCATAATATAGCATAACTTGCTTTATCAGAATATCCAGGGCAGAGATCGGGTCGTCTTTCCGTAATGATGAAATGAGGCGCTGATCTTTAACCAAGTGATAGTATTCATTCAGACATTGCCAAAGATCTTTCGTGATGTGATCCTGAACGCTCCTTGCATTTTCCCTGGCAAGAGTAATGATATTGGTAACCGAGTTGATATTCTCTTTACCCGCTACCAGGTATGAAAGAACTTCACGACTATTATATTCCAGCTGCTGAACATAATGCTCTTCCAGACCGGTATATATTTTGATGATTGGCCTCCACGAAAATTCCTGAATAGAATCCTGCGAAGAGGCGTAATATATTTTTAGCATCCTAAGGATACCATCACTGCGTTCAACGTAGCGACTTAGCCAGTATAAATTTGCTGCAACCCTGCTTAACATATTGTGATTTTAGTTTACGATGCAAGTACCCAAGTGTCTTTACTGCCACCACCTTGCGAACTGTTAACAACTAATGAACCTTCCTTTAATGCAACCCTTGTTAATCCTCCCGGAACAATCTCAATTCCATCCGGGCCGCATAAAGCAAATGGCCGCAAATCAATTCGTCGCGGATGCAATTGTTTGTTTAAATAACAAGGAGCCGCAGAAAGACTGATAGTAGGCTGGGCTATAAACTGTCGAGGATCTTTCAATACCTCGCTTCTGTAAGTGTTTATTTCACTATCGCTGGCGTTGTATCCCATTAGCATTCCATAGCCACCGCTTCCATTGGTTTTTTTAATCACCATTTTATTGATGTTGCTGAAAACGTGTTCAAGGTGGTTCGCATCATCTAATTGATAGGTGGGTACGTTCTTTAGTAAAGGTTCTTCGTTGAGATAATATTTAATCATCTGAGGAACATAGGAATAAATAGCTTTATCATCTGCTACGCCATTTCCAACCGAGTTTACTATAGCTACGTTTCCTTTGCGATAAGCGCTCATTAATCCAGCTACACCTAAAACACTCTCAGGATTAAATACTAATGGGTCCAGATACTCATCATCTACCCGACGATAAATTACATCCACCTGTTGGCGACCGTTGGTGGTTTTCATATAAACTTTATGATTATCCACCAGTAAATCTTTCCCTTCAACCAGCTCAACACCCATTAAACGGGCAAGTGTTGTGTGTTCGAAATATGCCGAATTGTATATTCCTGGACTTAAAAGTACAATCGTTGGGTTTGATATTTGTCTTGGCGATAATGCCATCAAATTCTTGTACAGGATACTTGGGTACTCGGTAACGCTTCTAACCTTGCATTGTGGTAGCAAGTCGGGAAACAAGCGTTTGGTGATCTCTCTGTTCTCAAGCATATAGCTTACGCCTGATGGAGTACGGAGATTATCCTCCAGTACATAGAAGGAGCCGTCGTAATCGCGGATGAGGTCGATGCCTGCAATGTGAACGTAAATATCGTGCGGAACAGATACGTTGTACATTTCACGTAGATAATGCGGGCAGGAGTAGATCATATCCAGCGGAATAATGCCGTCCTTAACAATAAACATATTGCTGTAAATGTCTTTCAGAAATATGTTTAATGCCTTTAGTCGCTGTTTAATCCCTTTTTCAATAAACGCCCAATCTTCTGCGGTTAAAATACGGGGAATAATATCAAAGGGGAATATTTTTTCGATGCCTTCGCCGCTGTTGTAAACAGTAAAAGTTATACCCTGGCTCATAAATAATCGCTTAGCCAGATCTTCTTTTTTGTTAAGATCTTCCGCAGATTCATTCGAAAGATAATCGATTATTTTTTTGTAAGGCGATCTTACTTGATGCTCCTGGCTGAACATTTCGTCCCAAGTGTTGTGTTCGGGGGTGTAATTGTCTAAAAAATTCAAGCCCATCATATATTTGTTTTGTGTTTTCGTAAATATATGGTAAAAATAATGAGATATGGTTAAATAATATTCTTGATTTTTGAAAATACATCAAAAAAACTCAACTAACCTTGGAAAATTCTTTGTGATATTTTAAATGCGACAAGAGTTGTTTTGTTTTAGGTGGTGATTTTGTTGCGTTATTGCTTTTTTCGTTAAGTTAACCTTTGGTGTCTATATTAGTCTAATTGCTCTGATTGGCTTGTTAGTCTTTACTTATTTTTAGCTCGTCACTAGTTGATTTTATTAAGGCTGCGATTGATAATTTCGCAGCAGATTTTTATCTCGTTATGGGAAATAATTAATGGTGGCGCTATGCGTAACGCTGTTTCGCAATGTAAAAACCAGTCGATAATTAAGCCCTGCTCTGCACATAATTTGCTCATTGTTTCAACCTGTTCGAAAGTATCCAGTTGAATAGACAGCATTAAGCCTTTTCCTCTTATTTCTTTTATTTTAGGATGAACCAATAACTGGCGGAATAGTTCTTCTTTTTCATTTACTCCATCCATCATATTTTCATCGATAATGGCGTTTAATGTTGCCAGGCCAGCGGCGCAGGTAACGGGGTGCCCGCCAAATGTTGTAATGTGGCCCAGTATCGGATTGTCTTTAAGCGAGTCCATAATCTCCCGTTTTGAAATAAATGCTCCGATCGGCATTCCGCCACCAATACCTTTTGCTAAAAGAAGAATGTCTGGTACAATGTTGTAGTGCTCAAATGCAAAGAGTTTTCCTGTTCTTCCGAAGCCGGTTTGAATCTCATCCATAATTAAAAGAGTTCCCGTTTCGCTGCATTTAGCTTGTAGTTTTTGCAAGTAATCGTAATCAGGAACAATTACTCCGGCTTCTCCCTGAATGCTTTCGATAATTACGCAAGCGGTTTGAGTGGTAATAAGATCAAGATCAGCGATATTATTAAAGTGTATAAACTGTACATCGGGTAGAAGTGGGCGATAGGCCGTTTTGTAATATTCATTTCCCATAACACTTAAGGCGCCGTGGGTGCTGCCATGATAGGCCTGATGGCAGGAAATAATCTGAGTGCGCCCGGTATAGCGCTTTGCTAGTTTCAATGCACCTTCAGTTGCCTCAGCTCCCGAGTTTACAAAATATACCGAGTTAAGCTGCTTGGGTAAAACAGATACAAGCTTTTCTGCAAACAGTACTTGTGGCGCCTGAACATATTCTCCGTAAACAGCCAGATGCATGTATTTATCTACCTGATCTTTTATCGCCTGGACAACTTTAGGGTGTCGATGTCCAACATTACTTACGGCGAAACCCGAAACCAGATCGATGTATTTCTTTCCATCCGGGCCATACATGTATATGCCTTCTGCTTTCTCAATTTCAAGCAATCGTGGAGAAGTAGAAGTTTGTGCATTATTTAAAAGGAATAACTGTCTTAAGCTTAACATGAAACAAACTTATCAAATTTTGGAATAGATGGGAGATTGCGCTGGTAATTCGGCTTTCGGTGCGCTGGATGAAGTTTAAAATGTTTACCAGGTTTCCTGTTGACAGGATGCTGATGTGTTGTAAGTCGTTTTACAAAAAAAAGCCTCCAAATATTTCGGAGGCTTTAAAAATGAATAAACTAAAACTAAATATCTATTGCTTGCGGCGGTCTTTTAATTGTTTTAGAAGTTCTTCCCTGAAATCTTTTTCCGCCTGGAAAAGCAGGTTCACTTTCTGGGCTGGTAATACATCAGAGAACTCTTTACGGTATTTCTTTTTTACTTCAAGCAGGTCTTCCTCGTATTCAAGTTCGTCTACTTGTTCGCCAGATTTCTTTTGTTCCTGACGGGCTTTACGTCTCTCTTGTATTATCTTTTGAATTTCGCGCTGGTAGTTGCGATATACCGGCCAAAAACGCTGGGCGTCGTCCGGACTTAAATCAAGTCGCCGGGTTAAATATTCAACTTTAACAGCTTCTATCTGGGTACCTCCCGGAGGTTGTGCAAATGAAATAACCGCAGGTAGCAGAAGCGTAATTACAATCAATAACTTAAAAATATATGTCTTCATTAATCTCTTTTATAAAGTAGTTTCCAGATACGATTCGATTTCGTCTTCTGTAAATTCGTTGTTTATGGCCGGTTGAATGCCGGTTTCTGCAAGTTGCTCCATAATTGCTTCCGAGTCACCAAGACTGCTGTTTACCTGTAAGTAATTTACAATTTCAGTGTCTGGAATCTTTGATAAGGCCGAATTGATATCAGAATCTTCCTTCGGCGAATAGTTTAAAAATATTCCGGTTCCTATCATTGCCGTGATGCAGGCTGCGGCTGCATATCGAATCCAATTGGTAGATCGCTGCTTAATATTTATAACTTTAGCCGGCTCTGCTTCAGTTGTTTTAGCTAATATATTTTGGTGCAACTTATCAAAATAGCCCTCCGGGACCGAGAATGATTCATTGTTTGAAGTAACTGCTGCAAGTTCCTCCACTTTTATCCGCGAAGTAATATTGCCTGCAAGGTCTTCAAAATAATGTTCGGGTACCGAAAAACCGTTTCCGGTGTTTTCTTCTTTGAGATCCTCCAGATGAGCTCTCGAAATAATTTGTTCGCCGAGGTTTTCAAAATAACCATCGGGAATGATAAACGCCCCTTCAATCTCACTGCCAGCAATGCTTTCGATTGTGATTCTTGCTGATAACTGCTCCCTTAACTTTTCAAAATAATTGTTTGGAACGGTGAATGGATTTGCGGCTTCCATAGCTGCAAGATTAGGGGCATCTTTCTTCCAATCTTCGTTTATGTTATTCAAATCCATACTATTACTGATAGTTTTTCAATACAATGGTTTAATCGTTGTTTAATAAAAAACTCTCAATCTTTTTTACGGCCAAATGGAACGATGCTTTAAGGGCGCCTACACTGGTTCCGGTTATTTCTGATATTTCCTCGTACTTTAAATCGTCGTAGTATTTCATATTAAATACCAGGCGCTGTTTATCCGGCAAAGTTAATAAAGCCTGTTGAAGCTTCCTTTGAATTTTATCACCACTAAAATAAGTACTGTCTGAAAGCTTGTCGGCCAGGTCATAGGATACTTCATCAAGCGATATGTTGTTTTTCTGTTTCTTTTTGTTTAGAAACGTAATGCACTCATTGGTTGCGATACGATACAGCCATGTGTACAATTGAGAGTCGCTTCTGAAGTTGCCCAGATACTTCCATACCTTCACAAAAACATCCTGAACGAGGTCGTCTGCATCGTCGTGGTCTATTACCATGCGGCGAACATGCCAGTAAACTTTCTGCTGATATTTGTTCAAAAGAAGGTTGAAAGCTTCGTTTTTTGTTCGCTCGTTGGCAAACTTTTCAAGTATTTCTGAATCTTCTACCTGCTTCATATAAAAATAATAAACCTTCTTTTTGAGATTTTGATTGCGTGTATACTTTGGTGCTAAATATAGAGTTTTTTAACGAAGCCGATAATGCTTGTGTGCGACTGTTAAGTGCAGGGTTTATTGATTTGTGGCCCTTCCAATGGCTAAGGAATCAATCTGGGTAATTTGAGAAGAAGGAATGTCTGTTTTAATAGGATAGGTGGTAAGGAGTTTATAATGTACGTTAAACATAAACGCAAGTGGGGTTCCCATGCTATCGCCAATGATTAAAATTTTGCCCAGGCCAACCCCCGTTGTTCCTGCTGCTGCGTTGCCTCTGAGATCGTGATAGTGGGCAACATTCGATGAATCATAAACGTTAACTGAAAAAAAGGTAAGATTGGGTTCGGTAAATTCCGTAAGATCCGATCCCCATAGCTCTGCGTTTAATTGGCCTCTTTGTAGCGGGAAAACCTTATTTATAATCATTACGTGTCCGGTATCACTGCTTCCTGCCGGTAATCCGTAAGCCAGGATGTCTCCCGGCAGGGCATGCTCAATAGAGCCACTACTGGTTTTGCTGCTGGCGCTATTGAAAGAGATTGTGCTCCACTTGCTATCTGTACTATTAACAAACAGGTCTGCGTAATCCTCGGCGCTTGGAAAGGGTTGAGGGTGTTGCGGTGTTGCATATTGCTGAACAGTCCCGTTTTTTACCACAAGATTTTTATAAATACTGCTCTGCTGGTTTGGCAATGTTACAGCGTTTAGTATTCGTGCAATAAAGCCAGAGCAGTCTGTAGCTGCAGTGAAATTTTGAGTTGAAAGGTTGTACCCTAAAATTGGTCCTCCGTATTTCCACACTATGTCATTTATGTTGAAAGTCTCCTGCATTTGTTCGGAGGTATAAACATCGTAAGAGTAAGTATCTGAAGTGCCCGGAGATATGTTGGTTATAAATGGCGTAGTAAAAGCGTTTGCTGCCGAAATTATGCTGTCGAATGTTTGATTATTGAAATCGCTATTCATGGTTTATGAGCCGGTTTTAGATGAACTTGTATGTGATGAATAAGTTTGGCAAAAGTAGAGAAAACATTTATTTCACGGTGGCTGATTTACATTACCTGACGGTAGGCAAATTTGCTTAAAGCTCTATAAATATGATTCTGAGAAGAAATTACTGGTTATTTCACAAACCTTGTTAAGTTTATCTGGTAAGTGAGATTCAGTCCAGGGATGTTTTGCTCCAAATACATGATCGGCATCTTCAATTAATTTTAATACGCTGGCTGAATTTTGGCGGTGCAGTTCTTCTGCCTGGGCAACCGGAACCCCGGAGTCCTTGTCTCCATGAATAATAAGCCAGGGTTGAGTTAAGGATTTTGCAGCGTTATTTATGTTAAGTTTCTCAGAATGATGTTCAAAGTCTTCCAGAAGTGTTATGTTCAATGGCATTTGTTGTTTGGTGCGGGTATTTGTAGTGTAAATCACTCCTGCTGTTCGCCATTGTTCTTCCTGGGTAGCTTGCCATAGGTTGTTAAATCGGCTTACGGAAGCCCATGTAACCAATTTGCTGATCCGGGGATCTTCTGCTGCTTGTAAAATGCTTATTCCTCCGCCCAGACTATGTCCTAATAAAAAAAGTTTAGAAGGACGGGTAAACGCTTCCTCGCTTAATGTAAATGTTATTACCTCATCAAGGTCAAAAAGCTCCTTTGAAAACGTGTTTTCTCCGAAACTTTTCAGATCGTCAAAGTTTTCTTTTTCTTTAATGCTGATTCCGTTATGAGAAAAGTTGAATTTTAGAAAGTTGAACCCTTGTGTGTTAAAAAAATGAGCTACCAGATGATGGGTGCCCCAGTCTTTAAATCCCTTAAATCCATGTACAAAAATTATTGTTGGAGCTTTTGATGCTTCAACAGGGTAATAGTCAATGGCAATTGGTTTGAACTGAGAACCGTCAATGGAAAAACTATTCATCAGGATGTTGCGCAGCTGGTTAAAATGCTTTGCATAAACTTAACAAAATTGTCGCTGCCATGTTTAAAAAAAGCATTTTCAGCTTCGGTTAATGCCTGGTGTGATTTATTTAGCACGCTTTCTCCTTTAGATGTTAGTACAACAAGTTTAGCTCTGGCGTCACCCCGTAATTTTTCGCGCTCAATAAAGTTCTTTTTTTCCAGGCTAGCCAAAATTCTTGAGGTCATCATCCGATCTATTCTTGAAAACTTCGCAACCTGATGCTGATAAACAGTATCACTGTTCTGGTTGAGGTTGTCACTAATTCGCAAGACTATAAACTGCGTGTAAGTGAGGTCGAAACTTGCTAAAGTGTGATTTGCAATTCGCTGCCAGCACATCTCAGTTTGCCAAAGAAGGAAGCCTGGAGTGTTTTCCACATGATCTTTTGCCTGCAAGGTAATAAGGTTGTTCTTCATTCTATAAACACGGTCTAAAACGCTTTAATTCCTCAAATAAAATAAAAAATTAGCTTGTAGGATAATTTTTGAATTACTTTTTTAATTAGCTAAAATCTAAAATACTGCGACTTAAATGTTACATAGGCTGTGATTTTATGCCGGCGTTCATCTTTTTTAATCGAAAGGATAAAATCGTTGTGTCTTGTGTGCTATTATGTTATCAAACAAAAAAAAGTATCGTAGTTTGGTTTGGCTTTGGGGGTGAAAAAATGTATAAATGGGTATTTTTACTTAGGATTACAAAGGCTAATTCCGCGTTTCAGGAGTTTGAAAGCGCCATTACGATAAGTTTTAGAATAAGGTTGTGTCACGGAATAATTTAAAAACGGTCTAAATACGGCTGTTTGACAAAGGAATGACAGCCGTATCTTTTGCCATTACCTACTTTTGTTGTCGGGTTTTATCAAAAGAAATATCAAGCGTTGAAACACTTAAAAGTTTTAGCATTCACACACCAGCGGATCGATTTGAAGGAGTTGGGGAAATTGGTAATCTGTAATCAGACGCTGGCTGACAGGTTGAAAACTGTTAAGGAGAGGTTTGATATAGATGAAATTTTCTACATCGGTACCTGTAATCGTGTTGAATTCGTTCTTTCAACGTGTCGAGACTTAACGCCTGATTTCATAAAAGATTTTCTGCAATCCTTTCAGTTCTGCATTCCGCAGGATCATATTGATGAATTTGTTAGCCGTGCTTTTGTCTACCAGGATCTTGATGCCTTAAGGCACCTGCTCCGTATTTCATGCTCTTTGGAGAGTTTAGTGGTAGGCGAAAAAGAGATTCTTGCGCAGGTTCGTAAGTGTTATGAGTCATGCCGGGAAGCTGGTTTTACTGGTGATTACCTTCGATTAGTGATGAGCCAGGTAGTAAAGGCTGCCAAGGAGGTTTATACTCAAACCAAGATCGCTAAGAATCCTGTTTCGGTTGTTTCTTTAGCTTATCGCAAATTGCACGAACTGAAAATGTGCTCCAATTCCCGAATCCTGATCATTGGAGCGGGCGAAACCAATAAAAACATATCCAAGTATCTTCAAAAGCATAAATATTCCAACTTCGCAGTTTTTAATCGTACGCTGTCAAAAGCTGAGGATTTGGCCAAAGACCTTAACGGCGAAGCTTATTGTTTAGAAGATCTTACTACCTATAAAAAAGGCTTTGATGTTATCATCACCTGTACCAGTGCAGTTGAGCCAATTCTTACCAACGAGATTTATCAGTGCCTTTTAAATGGCGAGACAGATAAAAAAGTGATCGTTGATCTTGCCATTCCTAACGATACCCATCCCGATGTATTAGAGCAAAATCTTGTGAATTTTATCGAGGTGCGTAGCTTGCAGGAAGTTGCAAACAAAAACATGCAGGAACGTTACGAGGAACTGGTTCATGCAGAGCAGATCATTGAGCTGAATATCGAAGAATTTAAGCCCTTGCTAAAACAGCGCCGTGTTGAACTCGCTATGCGTGAGGTTCCAATGAAGATCAAAGAGATCCGTAATGTGGCTGTAAATTCAGTTTTTGCTGAGGATATAGAGCAACTTGACAACAATTCACGAGAAGTTCTCGAAAAAATTATCAATTACATGGAGAAAAAGTATATCAGCGTGCCTATGGTAATGGCAAAAGAGATACTTGTCAACCATTCTTAATTATATACATTTAGCACTTTTAAGCAGCGATATAAGTTTTATTTTTGCAAAAAGGCTTAAACTCTCAAGTGAACAGAAAAGTAATCATAGGAACACGGGGAAGCGACCTTGCTCTGTGGCAAGCTAATTATGTAAAAGACCAATTAGCGAAGGCAGGTTTGGATGCTGAACTGAAAATTATAAAAACACAGGGCGACAGTATTCTGAACCTACGTTTGGATAAGCTGGAAGGCAAAGGGTTTTTTACTAAAGAACTGGAAGAAAGTTTACTGAACGGTTCTATCGATCTTGCTGTACATTCTCACAAAGATCTTCCCACCACTAATCCTCCGGGACTTATTATCGCTGCGGTTTCCGAAAGGGAAGATCCAGCCGATATTTTGCTCATTCTTAAGGATTGTGTAGACGTTAAACAGAAACTTTCAGTAAAATACGGAGGCATGGTTGGAACATCGTCTAACCGTCGTAAGGCTCAATTGCTGGCTCTTCGTCCAGATCTGGAAGTGGAAAGTTTAAGAGGAAATGTGCCTACACGTATCCAGAAACTTCGCGATGAGGATTATGATGCTATCATGCTTGCAAAAGCAGGGGTTGAACGTTTGGGGATCGACTTAAGTGAGTTTTACGTAGAGGAACTGGAACCAAATGAGTTTGTGCCGGCACCAGCTCAAGGCGTTTTAGCTATCCAGGTTCGTGAAAACGATAAAGATCTGTTTGATAAGCTGCAGATTATTCACAATGCTGACATAGCCGAGCAGATCTCTGTTGAACGTAAGGTTTTAAACCTGTTTAACGGTGGTTGCCACATGCCTTTGGGATGCTATTGCCGCAAAGAAAATGGTAAGTTCCAGGTTTGGACCTCTAAAGCTCAGTCGGATGAGGATTTTCCTGACAGGCACTTCATCGAAACCGAGAGTACTGAAGGTTTGGCTGAAAAGATCGTTGCCAAGTTTGATCCAAAGCGGAAGTTCCCTGGGACTGTTTTTATTACCAGGGACGTACCTGAATCCAGCTATCTGCGTAAAGCGCTTCAGAAACATAATATTGCACTTGAAGGAAAGTCGCTTATCCGTACTTTTCCAACCATTAATAAACTGGATCCATATATTTTAAGACATGTGGATTGGATTTTCTTCAGTAGTAAAAATGCTATCGAATATTTCTTCAAATTAACTCCGGATGTTGGTAAGAAAACTAAACTTGGAGTTTTAGGAAGAGCTTCGGAAGATACGCTTCGCCGCTATGGCCGGGTGCCTGATTTTAACGGAGAAGAAGAAGGAATTGACACAGTAGATATTGCAGTTCAGTTTGCCCGTGCAGCCAATGGTTCTACGGTTCTTTTTCCTGGGGCAAAAGACTCCATGAGAACAGTTCAGCAGGCTATGTCATCATCTACAAAAGTGATTGAGTTGCCGGTTTACGAAACGGTGATCGAAGAACGTGTAGAACCATCTGGTGCCGAAATATTAATTTTCACCAGTCCATCAAATGTCGAAGCTTATTTTCAGGACAACTTGTTGCAGCCCGGACAAAAAGTGATTTGTATTGGTCGCTCCACCGGCAAGAAGTTTGACGAGATGGGCGTTAAGTACACATTGCCTTATTCCCCAGACGAGATAGGTTTGGCAGAAGCAGTGTTTGCGCTTTAGGCAAAGTTCAATAAAATAATAATTAGCCTTGAAGGCTATAAAACTATAAAGGACGCTCCCCCTTTAGGGGGCTGGGGGGCTATGATTAGACCAAGAAGACTACGTAAAACACCATTAGTTAGGGAGCTGGTTGCAGAAACGAAGCTTTCGAAGGATATGTTTGTGTATCCTTATTTCGTTGTGCCTGGAAACAATGTGGTGAATCCAATCGATGCCATGCCTGGTATCAATCATTTTTCAATAGATGCTTTAATTAAGGATGTTGAGGACGGATTGAAGCTAGGCTTAAACAAGATTATGCTTTTTGGTGTTGGCGAGGAGAAAAGTGAGGACGCCCATACAGCCTATTCAGATAATTCGCTGGTGGTTACTGCCGTGAAAGAACTTAAGAAGAACTTCGGTGACGATTTATATGTTGTTACTGATGTTTGTGTTTGTTCGTATACTACCCACGGACACTGCGGGATTTTGCATGACGATTATGTGCAGAACGATGAAACGGTAGAGGTCATCGCAAAGATGTCCTTAGCTCATGCCAATGCTGGCGCGGACATGCTTGCGCCATCAGATATGATGGATGGACGTGTTGGAGCGATAAGAGAATTGCTGGATGCGAACGGTCAGGTGAACACCGCGATCATGTCGCACGCTACCAAATTCGCATCGGCTTACTATGGCCCTTTCCGCGAAGCTGCCGACTGTGCCCCGGGTAAAGGCGACAGAAAATCTTACCAGATGGACTTTCGCAATCCAACAGAAGCAATAAAGGAGGCTTTGCTTGATGAGGAACAAGGTGCAGATGTGTTGATGGTAAAACCAGGACTGGCTTATCTGGATATCATCAGTAAATTGAAACAAAATACGAACACACCGATTGCTGTATATAATGTATCTGGGGAGTATTCCATGGTCAAAGCGGCAGCAAAGAACGGTTGGATTGATGAACAAAAAGTGGTTATGGAAACTATGTATGCCTTCGCCCGTGCAGGTGCAAGCATCATCAATACCTACCACATAAAAGATATTTTAAAGAATAATTGGATGTAGGGTTGAGGAGAAAGGTGAGAGGTAAAAGGTGAAAGGTTTGCCCCTCATATTTTCAACTTCCCAAGAAACGTGGTTAAACATTATAGGAAACTTTGGTTTAAAGCGGTAGTAAATACCTTTAACCTTTCTCCTTTTAGCTTTAACCTCAAAATTGATAATAGGATGTAGGGTTTGAGGAGAAAGGTGAGAGGTAAAAGGTGAAAAGTTTGCCCCTCATATTTTCAACTCCCCAAGAAACGTGGTTAAACATTATAGGAAACTTTGGTTTAAAGCGGTAGCAAAATACCTTTAACCTTTCTCCTTTTAGCTTTAACCTCAAAATTGATAATAGGAATTCAGGTTAAAGCAATAGTAAATACCTTTAACCTTTCTCCTTTTAGCTTTAACCTCAATAACATGCTCGACTCTCTCAAAAAAATGTTCAGTTCTGAAGATGATGGAAAACCGGTTTCAACAACGGGTAAGCCTGATATTTCCCGCGAAAAATCAGCTGAACTATATGAACAGGCTAAAAATTATTTTCCGGGAGGAGTAAATTCTCCGGTAAGAGCTTTTCGTTCGGTTTACGGCACTCCTTTATTTATCGAAAAAGGTGACGGTTGCTTTATCTGGGATGCCGATGGAAATCAATTTATTGACTTCTGCTGCTCTTGGGGACCGCTCATTCTTGGGCATAATAGCGCTAAGATCCGTGAGAAAGTTACTGAGGTAATGCAGAACGGAATGAGTTTCGGTGCGCCCACAGCTATCGAAAATGAACTTGCAGAGCTCATCCTGAAAAATAATAAAATGATCGAGAAGATCCGTTTTGTGAGTTCGGGAACTGAAGCTGTAATGTCTGCAATCCGCCTGGCAAGAGGGTACACTAAACGCGATAAGATCCTGAAATTTGAAGGATGTTATCACGGTCACGTAGATTCTCTGCTCGTAAAGGCTGGTTCCGGTTTGGTCACTTTCGGTGAAACGTCATCGGCGGGAGTTCCAAAATCATTTGCTGAAGAGACAATAGTTGTTCCTTTAAATGACAGGAATGCAGTAGAAGAAGCTTTTCGCCAGTTTCCAGATCAGATAGCTGCTATTATTATCGAAGGTGTGCCAGCCAATAATGGCTTGTTGATCCAGGATAAAGAGTTTGTACAGTTTTTGCGTTTGCTAACTATTCAGCATAAAAGCCTTCTGATATTCGACGAGGTGATTACCGGCTTCCGTTTAGGCTTTGAAGGTGCAGCAAAACATTATGAAATAAAGCCAGACATCATTACCTACGGTAAAATTATCGGCGGTGGTATGCCCGTAGGCTGCTATGGGGCGTCTGCGGAGGTTATGGGTAATATATCTCCTGAGGGTTCGGTTTACCAGGCCGGAACACTTTCAGGAAACCCTGTGGCTATGGCGGCGGGAATTGCTCAGCTAACCGAGCTTTTGCGCTCAGGATTTTATAAGGATCTTAACAATAAAGCACAGGAATTTGTAGAGTCTATCCGTCGTTTTGCTACAACTAGAAATTATAAATTCAAGATATTCTCAATCGGGTCCATTTTCTGGTTTGCCTTTACTGATAAGGACATTAGATCTGCCGAAGACATCGATCCGTCGAGCATGGAGAAATTTAAAGTCCTGCACAGAGAATTACTGAACAGGGGCATTTACCTCGGTCCATCCGGGTATGAAGTAGGTTTTGTATCTGCCGCTCACAGCAAGATCGAGCTCGAAAAGGCAAAACGTGCAATTATAGAATCGTTAGATATAGTTTTCAGAACCGCACCAAAATCCCCCAAGGGAGATTAGGAGCTAAAAACTTCGCTATGAGGACAGCCGGCACTATGCGGAAACCGCTCGTAATATTCTATGCTCTATCTATTTATGTATTGTCAGAAATTCTCTGGTGGGCATATTTGCTGGTTTCTGTTCAGCCGGAACGCAGGGGGATGATTCTGGGGGAAGGCTCTATATTCCTTCTGATTTTTATCACCGGCGCTTATTATCTTCAAAAAACCCTTAAGAAAGAACGTAAGTTGCATGAGCAGCAAAAGAATTTTCTGCTTTCGGTAACTCACGAGCTTAAATCGCCTCTTGCATCCATTAAACTCTATCTTCAAACCATTCTGAAAAGAGACTTGGATCGTGATCAGATCAAGAATTTTTTGAATAATTCCCTGAAAGATATCGAGCGTTTGGATGATTTGGTTGAGAATATGTTGCTGGCTACCCGTATCGAAAATCATTCTTATTCGTTCCCTAAAGAGGAATTTGACTTTTCTGAACTTGTAGCTAAAGTAGCCAGTCGCTTGCAAATTCATTCATGCAGCAGCCAGATAATCAACTGCGAAATAGAGCCGGGAGTGAAGCTTACAGGAGACAAGTTTGCCCTTACGCTGGTGGTATCTAATCTGGTTGAAAATGCCGTAAAATATTCACCTGCTTGTGCGGAAGTTAAGGTAAAGCTGTGCGACAAAAACAATATTGTGCATTTTGCAGTAGAGGATAAAGGTATCGGTATAAACGATGAGGAGAAGCTTCGCATATTCGATAAGTTTTATCGTGTGGGCAGCGAAGATACCCGCAAGACGAAAGGAACGGGTTTAGGTCTGTATATTGTCAAACAAGTACTCGAAAAGCATAAAGCTTACATTAAGGTTAAAAACAATAAGCCAGTAGGAACTATATTTGAAGTAACTTTTAACTCACATGGCAACTAAACAACGTATTTTACTGGTAGAAGATGAAGATCATCTACTCGAAGCTATAAAATTAAATCTTGAATTAGAGGGCTTTAAAGTAACTACTGCAACCGACGGCAAAAAGGCTCTGAAAATATTTAAAGAAGAACGATTTAACCTTATTATTCTCGATGTAATGTTACCGGAGATCGACGGATTTCAGGTGGCAGAAACCATTCGCTTAGAAAATTCTGAAGTTCCGATTATGTTTTTAACGGCTAAGAACACGAATGAAGACCGTGTTCAAGGTTTAAAAAAGGGCGCTGACGATTATCTGGTAAAGCCGTTCAATCTTGAAGAATTGATTCTTCGTGTGCATAACCTTGTTAAACGAGGTCTTTCAAGCGAAGAGAAAAAAGAACTTAATACATATAAAATTGGCGACAAAACCATCTATTTCAATTCCTTCGAGTTGAGAAACGATGACGGTTCAGTAACGCCTCTAACTAAAAAGGAAACGATGCTTCTTAAACTTCTTATTGAAAGAAGGAACGAAGCTGTATCCCGCGAACAGATCCTGGAGACTGTTTGGAATTACGACGTATATCCGTCAACCCGTACTATCGACAACTTTATACTAACCTTCAGAAAGTATTTCGAACCAGATCAAAAAAATCCGAAATATTTTCATTCAATAAGAGGGGTAGGATACAAGTTCACGGATAGTCAGTAATCATGATGACATCCAAAGCCCGCTTTTTCATAATAGCGGTAGCTGTAATCCTTTTAGGCTGGACTTTGTATGAACGTACATACGAAGTTTCAGCTTTTGTTGCTTTCGCAATAGCCTATTTAGTTTGGGCTCACTTCCGACAGGGAACCGTTGCCCTTGCCGCAAAAGCATACCATAATCAGGACTTAGATAAAGCCGGAAATTTACTCAGGGAAGTGAAAAATCCCGATCGCTTAGCACGTAATCGCCGTGGCTATTATGAGTTTATTATGGGAAATATCGAGCTAAAAAAGGCTAACTTCGCAGCCGCGGAAACCCATTTTCAAATTGCTAGTCGCTTTCCCTTAAGAAACGAGAACGATAAAGGATTTGTGCTGGTTCAATTGGCAAATCTCAATCTGCGCAAGCGCGAATTCGAAAAAGCTCAGGCTTATGTGGATGTAGCAAAGGAACTAAAAATCAGTTCCCGCGTTCAGGATATTATTAAGAAAATAGAAAACGAAATACATAAAGCAAGGTGATAAATACTCAGAAGGAATCCCTTTTTATCAGGGCAGCCCAATCAAAACCAACAGAACGACCTCCAGTTTGGATGATGCGTCAGGCAGGTCGTTTCATGAAAGAATACTGGGAGATCAAGAATAAATACTCATTTCTGGAGATGTGCAAAACGCCGGAAATTGCTGCAGATGTGACAATGCTTCCGGTTGATCTTTTGGGCATTGATGCTGCAATTTTATTTTCGGATATCCTGGTAACTGGTGAAGCAATGGGTGGAGATCTGAGCTTTAATCAGGGAGTTGGACCTAAGTTTGCGAACCCGGTTCGTACTCAGGCTGATGTGGATAATTTAAGCGTTGATTGCCTTGGTGAATTGCAGTACGTAGCCGATGCGATCAAGGTAATTCAGCAGCGCCTGAATGGCAGAATTCCTTTGATTGGTTTTGCCGGAGCTCCTTTCACTGTGATGAGCTACCTTGTTGAAGGCGGATCATCCAAAGACTTTAAGTTAACGAAGTTGATGCTACACAACCAACCGGAACTGGCACATCAGCTACTTTCTAAAATAGCCAAAGTTGCTACCGATTACCTGAACATGCAGATTGCTGCAGGTGTAAACGCCGTTCAAATTTTCGATAGTTGGGCGCAGGCTTTATCATGGGATGACTACAAAGAGTTTTCTCATTCATATATTACTCAAATCATTGCAGGATTAGATCGTCAGGACATTCCGGTGATTTCTTTCTGTAAAGGAAGTTCTGTTTTTGCACCTCTAATGGCAGAAGCGAAACCTGATGTTATTTCTGTTGACTGGAATAGTGATCTTCTCGACATTAAAAAGCGTCTTCCGGAAGGAATTGCTGTTCAGGGAAATTTCGATCCGCATATCCTTTACGCAGATAAAAAAGTAATTAAAGAAAGAATCCACCGCCTCTTCGAAAGAATGCAGGGTGAAAACGGATTTATCTTTAACCTGGGGCATGGGATTATGCCTGATATTCCTTTCGATAATGTTAAGTATGCAGTAGAGGTGATTAAGGAATACAGTTATCAGCCGATAGCGTAAGGTGTGATAATTTGAAAGAATACTAATTTCCGAATTACACGAATTACACAAAATATGGCGCTTTAAAATAGGCGTTTAGCTTTGTGTAATTCGATTCTAAGTCGCTTAACCAGTTCGTGTTTTTAAAGAGCATGGAATATTACCTCTATATAAAATCCATTCATATCGTTTTTGTAGTAAGCTGGATGGCTGGCTTATTCTATGCTGTTCGTCTTTTTATCTACCATATTGAAGCGAATGATAAGCCTGAAGCAGAAAGGAACGTGTTGCGACCGCAATACGAACTGATGGAGAGACGACTCTGGAACATCATAGCGGTGCCGGCGATGACGCTTACCTTGGTATCAGGCGCCGGTATGATCTATGTTAATCCCCTCCTCCTTAAGGCTGATTGGATGTTAGTAAAGCTTGGTTTCGTGGGTGGTTTGCTTATTTATCATTTTATCTGTCAACGGATAATCGCACAGTTAAGAAACGGCATCTATAACTGGACATCTACTCAACTGCGCTTCTGGAACGAATTAGCTACCGTTTTGCTCGTTGCCATAGTATTTACTGTAGTGCTAAAAACAGCCATAGACTGGTTGTACGGATTAGTCGGTCTTTTTATCTTTATCGTGGTGATTATGTCGGCTGTGAAAATTTATAAATATTACAGAACGAAGTAGAAGTCCTGAACTAAAATAGCTTCATCTGTTTCAGATTACTTAAAGCGCCTTATATGCAAGCTGTATAGAATCTCACCTTAGGTCGAGATGACAAAGTTCAAATAATCATCTGAGGGCATTTTTATCACCACCATCAACAAGAACTCCTTTATGAAGAAATTTATACTTCTTGCCTCTTTACTCACTCAAACTCTCTTAACTCAAGCCCAACTCCCCAATGATTCCCTTGAGTATCGCATACATCCAGATACAGCAAGAACTGGTAACGTTGAGTTAAGTATCTACAACTTCAATTTTCTCCGCAATTACGAATTCTTCAATAAATTTCAGGACGGATATACATTATACGGAACGCAATTTGAACCGCGATTGGTTTATTATGCTCATCCCAAGTTGCTTATAAGTGCCGGTGTGCATTTTCGTAAAGACTTTGGTTCAGATGGAATTCAAAAAACATACCCGCTTTTTACTATAAAATACCGTTTCCGGAATACCGAAATCATTAACGGCTCTATAGAAGGAAACGTTCACCATCGTCTGATTGAACCTATATTCGACTTTGAAAGGAAACTCAATAATCCTGTTGAGTATGGAACGCAGGTGGTGGTAAATAAGTCTGCTTTGTTTCTCGATGGATTTATCAACTGGAATAAGATGATTGAGAAATATTCGCCGTTCCAGGAGCAAATTTTTGCTGGCTTTTCTGCCGATATCACCTTGTTTAAAAAGAACGACATCAGGCTGTCTCTCCCTTTACAGTTATTTGCATATCACCAGGGAGGACAAATCGATACCGATCCGGCTCCATTGAAAACCATCGCTAATACAGCAGCCGGACTTAAAATTGCAGTAAGTAGAAAGGGATTTATTAACACATTTAAAACAGAAAATTACATTGTAAGCTATTCTGAACTTTCTCCCACAAAAACTGCAACTTATGACGGAGGAAAGGCTTTATTTCTGAACGCAGGTATTGGAACTCGCTATGGAAGTTTATACGCTTCTTATTGGAATGGTCAGAAATATTTATCTCCCGCGGGAATGCCAATTTATCAATCCGTTTCTCAGCAGATTGACAATGCAGGCTACACTGAAAAATCACGTCAATTATTGTTTTTAAGATACATTTATCAGCGCGAGCTAGTGCCTCATTTCTTTCTCGATTTTCGTGTCGAACCAGTGTTCGATTTAGGTACTGGAAGCAAAATGGAGTTCTATCATTCTTTGTTTTTCGTGTACAAACAAGACTTTAAGTTGTTTAAACGGAAATAGTGAAGTGGTAGCCCCTGTGGGCCGAGAGGATATACTAACAAAAAAGGAAAAATTTAATCCCTCATGCAACTATTCCTACAGAATTAGCCTCTAAGTACTATACAATATGAATTTAAGCCGCAAATTAACAGTTGACGATTTGCTTGCCGAACTTAAGCGGAATGACCGCCGTTCGCAAGAGCAATTGTATAAACTGCTGGCATCTAAGATGCTGGGCGTTTGTATGCGGTATGCTAAGGATACTTTTGAGGCGGAGGATATGTTGCAGTCGGGCTTTGTGAAGGTGTTTAAAAAGATTGGAGAATTCAGGGGGGATGGTTCTCTTGAAGGTTGGATAAGACGTATCATGGTAAATACCGCAATCGAAATCTACAGGAAAAATCAGCGAATGTTAAATGTGGTAGAAATTGATGAAGTTTACGATGCTCCTCAAACAACATTCGATTTAAATGGTCTGGAAGCAAAAGACCTTTTAAAGCTAATACAGCAACTCTCTGCCGGATACAAATTAGTGTTTAACCTTTATGCCATAGAAGGTTATTCGCATAAAGAAATAGGCGAACAGCTAGGCATAACCGAAGGTTCTTCAAAATCGCAGCTTTCGAGGGCACGAGCAATCTTGAAAGAGAAATTAATAAAAATGGAAGGTACAAAGTATGTCAACCATGTCGGATAAAGAATTTGATAAGCAGCTTAGGAGGAAATTCGAGGATTTTGAGATCGAACCTTCTCCAATGGTTTGGGAGGGAATAAATAAAAGTCTTGCTGGCACTCAAAGGAAGCCCTTTCCACGCTTCTTGGTTGCTGCAGCCAGCATTACGGCAATAGTTGCTATTGGGCTTTGGTTCGCTCCTCACAAAGAGCCCATTAAGTTGTATGGAAGCGCTAAAGTTCCGGAAGCTCCTGTTCAGGAAAAGATTGATAGAAGCTTGAAGGCTGAGTCGATAACATCCTCAGAAGCGGAGATAAGAGACTATAAACCTGTATTGGCTAAGGTTTCTGTAAAAACGGAGGAAAAAACAGCGAAGAATTATTCGGAAGAGACGAGCGCAGTTGCAGAGGATAAGCCACTGGTTTTGGAAGCTCCGAAAGTTGCACAACGAGTTGAACTTATCGAGAAGCCGATTGACAACTCTCCTGTTGTATCTGAAGCCTTTTTTACAACGAAAACCCATCAGGATTTGTTAGCAGTACATGAGGGAAGTGTAGATTCTACTACTGATAAATCAAAACATAGAATTAAATCATTAGGCGATTTGGTGAACTTTGTGGTAGGGAGAGTAGATAAGCGTAAAAATAAAATTATAGAGTTTTCCAAGGACGATGAGGGGGAGGAGATATCGGGCTTGAACCTTGGATTATTACAGTATAAAACAAGAGCTAATTAACGATGAAATTCAGACTATTTGTCCTTTTATTGATATTTGCAGGTCCTAAACTTTTTGCTCAGGACTCAGTTGCGATTGATACCACGAAATCGGAAAAGACGACTCCTAAGAAAAAGACCAGTGTGAAGATCATTGGTGTTGAAATTGGAAAGAAAGACAGCGATTCGTCCAGCAAAAAGGTGTCTTCTAAATTTTCCTTTCAACTAACGTTTTCACGGATTGATTTGGGCTTGGCTACCTTTCTCGATAATGGGAGCTATACCCTTTCGGAAGAGAATAGCTTTCTTGAAAACAAACAGTTCAAAACAAGCAATTTCGGATTTGAGTTCCTGCAAACAGGATATCGGTTCAATAGTTATTTCAAGGTTTATCTTGCTGCAGGCTTGGATTGGAATCATATTCGATTGAAAAAGAATGTTACAATTCTCCCTGATCAGGCTTATCTTAAAGCGCAGCCCGAGGCTATTAAGTTTGACAAGAACCGGTTTTCGAGTAATTATTTAAGAATCCCGCTTTCGTTCCAATTTCGTACTAAAGACGATGATAAAGGCAACAAGGTTTACTTCGTAGCCGGTCCGGAGGTTGGTTTCCTCATCACCGGAAAAACAAAACAGGTAAGCGATGAGCGAGGAAAAGTGAAATTTAAAGACGATTTCAATTTTAATCCATTCCGTTACGGAGGCTTTGCCCGCTTTGGTTATAATGGTTTAGGCGTTTACGTGAAATATTATGCAAATGATGTATTCGCAGACAATCAGGGCCCTAAGGATTTTAAAAATATCAACTTTGGTTTGATGCTCGGCTTCTAAGATTGTTCCTGCAAAAAACAAAGGATTCCTCAATCGGGGAATCCTTTGTTTTTTGTAAAAGCTTTAATCGAAGCAGCCAATATGACTTTGTTTGGCTACATACTCGTACCTTTGCGGCGAACGAATTCGATCTGGTTAAAGGATCATTCATTAAACTTCAGTACACCGCATGGAAAATCCTGCGCTTTGCGACGCACCATTCAAAGTCTTAACTCTTACAGATCTTCCCGAAAACAGGATCATCACCGTTCAGTCGGTAAGTAAAAAGTATTCTGATAACCCATTCTCTGGGGTTAAATCAGCAAGTTTTGGCATTGATAAAGGCAAGATTATTGCCATAGTTGGCGAAAGCGGAAGCGGGAAAAGTACGCTTTTGAAGCTAATGTACGGTTTAATAACACCAGAGGAAGGCGCAGTTTTCTTTAAAGCGGAAGAAATCAGGGGGCCCGAGAAGAAACTAATTCCTGGTCATGATTCCATGAAAATGGTTACCCAGGATTTCAGTCTGAACACCTACGCTAAGGTGTACGATAACATCGCATCGATGCTGCCCAACACAAATTTAAAATATAAGGCAGAGAAGACAGAGGAGATGCTTGAGTTATTGCGCATCCAACATCTTGCGCAAAAGCGAGTGAGTGATTTGAGTGGGGGCGAGCAGCAAAGGGTTGCCATTGCTAAGGCTATTGTTACCGAGCCCGAAGTTCTTTTAATGGACGAACCCTTCAGTCAGGTGGATACCGTACTTAAGAGTCATCTGAGAGCTGATATCAGAAGGTTGTCGAGGGAGCTGGGAATTACTATTATTATTGTTTCCCACGATCCGGTAGACGGATTATCTCTTGCCGATGAATTGATTGTGATGAAACGCGGCGAAGTAATCGAGCAGGGCGAACCTCATAAGCTTTATAATAGTCCTAATAATTTGTATACCGCACGTTTACTTTCGGATTGTAATGTAATAACGGCAGAAACGGCGTCCGCTTTAGGTATTGAGGAAGATGGAATAATAGCAGTTTATTCTCAAGATATCGAAGTAAGTCTGCCTGAAGATGGCACCGGAGACTATGACGTAGCAAATGTGTTTTATAAAGGCTTCCATGATGAATTGCTTCTCCAAAAAGGCAATCTTCAGTTAAGAGCCCTTAATTTTAGAACAGGAACAATCCAGGAGGGGGAGAGGGTATCTGTTTCAGTTAAAAAGTATCACAGATTCGAGGAATAAGTAAAAACTGATTGGTTTAAGAAAAAAAGAAAGTGCCCAGAAGCGGATTCGAACCGCTACGCCCATAAGGCGCCACCCCCTCAAGATGGTGCGTCTACCAATTTCGCCACCTGGGCTTTCAGAGGCGCAAATATAGAAGCTTAATTTAAAATTCCGAGAGAAATATTTATTTTCTGCAATTAAAGATAGAGGCTATCGGCATCCGAAATTCTCGGGTCTTCAGCCAGTATTTCCATGCGGGGATTATCAATATAGTCGGCATACCAGCGTATGGCCTCAATTACAAGCAATGGGTCATCTCCATTGTAGTGGGATGTCTCGAATACAAGCAATTTTCCATGATCGTTGCCATAAAACTGAAGCTCATCGTGATTCGGTTCAAATTCATCATCGTCTAAGCAAAACACGCGGATACGCAAATCGCCATCCCTATGTCTAATCACATCCCTGCAAGAGTTTTGTGAATCTTTTACCAACAGAAAAACAGACTGATCCATACAACAAATTACTATAAGTATTAAGTATGCAGCTTTTGAAAATGTTTCAAAAAAGATAGGAGTAATGCTCACTTTTTTAACATTTTGTTGAGAATGGAATGGAATTTGGGTTTTAGAATGCAAATGCCAAATAAAGAAAGTCATTAGTTTGGATGGTTTTCGTAAGCCCGATGATGTACCCCCGGAATCATTGACAGAGGAATTACAGCTACAAAGGTGTGTTATTAAATACGATTCTTCTGAGAGTTTCCGCAAGTTCATTGCTAGCTCGGCCCAGTCGCCGTATTTAAAATCTCACCGTCAAATTGGCAAACAGACTTCTCGGAATTTGACCTGAAGTAAACTCACGATTAGTTTTCTTGATCAGGTTTTGTCCGATAAGAGCAATGGAAATGGTTTTGTGCTCCCAGGCCAATCGGGCGTCAAAGATGAAATAAGAAGGGACAGAGGATGTCGGAGTTATCACAATTTTATCTACATATCTCGAGTCGAAATCTAATTGAAAATGTTTCGGCAGATCTAGTATCGATTGAAGCATTACCTGGTTGTTCGGATCAAGGGCTTCAATCAAACTGCTGTATTCGTACACATTGGCAGATGTTGATTTAAATTCTTTCTTCAGGAAAGTATAGCCTCCACGCAAGCGCCACCAGGATGAAACTACGGCGTTCCCTGAAATTTCAATCCCCCAGGTTTTTGCTTCCTGATTATTGGCGAGAACAAATCCCGATTGAGGAAGCCGTGTATTGAAGCTTCGAAGGTCGGTATAGGTATTGTAAAAAGTCGCTATAGAAAGTGATATTTTTTGAATGGGACGTATGCGATACCCCATTTCGTAGGCTATTACTTTTTCAGATTTAAACGGCTCGGTAGGGCTTGATGCACTTGTTAGATCGGCATCAAAGCGAGATGGTGTTCTCACTGCCCTGGAGACTGCCGTCCAAACGGTTAATTTGGATAAAGGAGTCCAGGCTAAGCGGATGCTTGGTTGCCATTCGAAAGAAGTATAATCATTATGAAGTAATTTAGTTCCTAATGTAAGCTCTACTAGGTTTGGCACTAGAGCAATCTGATCCTGAATAAAGGCATTGAATAATTTTAAGGTTTTATGTGGAGGATCAAACGCTCTGTTCACCCGATTATCCATTATACGATATCCGGTGCCCCATAAAATTCGGTTCCGCGAGCCTATAGCCAGGTGATGTTGAAAGTCAGCATCATAAGTGTTAATAAGGCTTTTAAAAGTAGAGCCGGCGGTAGAATTTCTCCAGGTGCGGTCATAGTAAAATTGCAAACTTATATTTGATTTTTCAGAGAAAGAGTGCGACAGGCGGCCTATCACGTTTTGGCCATCTAAATGAGTGGACGGGGTATTCTGTTTGCCTTTGTATAAATCTCCCTGAAAAGTTATGGTGGTATTATCTGAAGGCAAATAATCCATTCTGAAACCACCCTGGGTCATATCCCATTGGTCGTTTGCGCTGTTTCCATTAAGTAATTTTGAGCTTTCATTATCGTATCGCTGGCCATAAACGCGGAAGAAAAGTGTAGAATCAATGTGAGAACCATATCTCACCGCTCCGAAATCCTTAAAAAACTCTCCATAACTGCCAGAGGCGTATAGGCCTTGTGTTTCTTTAGCACTTTTGCTATTAACATTTATAACTCCATTAATTGCATTCGCTCCCCATAAGGTTCCTCCCGGGCCGCTTACTACTTCTATCCGATCAATATCCTCCATTAAAATATTCTGTGAATCCCAGGAAACGCCGCCAAGCAATGGTTCATAAACAGTGCGGCCATCAATCATTACCAGCAGTTTGTCTGAAAGTGTATTAACAGAAAGTGGGGCTGCATTAAATCCCCGGGCAGTGATAGCCCAGTTATGTGCATTCGAACGGGCAACTTGAAGGTTAGATGCAAGCCGAAGCGCATCAGGTAATCTGGTTGTGGATGATCTGCGGATATCTTCGCTGGTAATTACCTGGATGGCAGACGCTACCTCGGTTAATTTCTCGGGACTTTTTGAAACGGAGGTAACCTCAATGTTCATTAGTTCTTCTAACGATAGTTTTTTTATGGCCGTAGGGGAAAGCATTACATTATCCTGAGATAAGGCATCCAAGGGAAGAGCTGAAAAACTAAAGATTACAAGGTATACTATTGAAAAGTAGTTGATGCATAGTTTTGAACGTTTTGTATATGCTTTAAAAATAACAGGCATAAGGTTCGTTGTCAACGTCATAACGGTATATGGTTAAATTCAATATTGAAAGGGGTAATTGTTTTTCTATATCGAAAAATATATTAACATCGAATAGGATATAAAGTTCTTCTGTTTTTTAGTGATTCGCAGTCTCGTGGCGCTTTTCGAGCTTTTTAAGATAAAAGACGGGTTTAAAAATGAAAAGAGTATATTTTCTTCAGATAGATTAAGGTGTTTTTTTGGCCAATTTGGGACTGCTTTGATAATAGGTGCAAATACGTTTACTGAATCCTTCAATGAAAAAGCAAAAATCTTAAGAAGTCATTTAGAAATGGAAGTTTCTTTTTGTGGAGATTAGTTGAAAAATTGATTCTTGGTGCGCAATGGGCTCAGAATGAGTATATTTTAAACGAAAAAAGCGCACCTTAGTGCGCTTTTTGTGATCCCGCTGGGATCAATATTTTGACACCAAAAATCGTAGAATACTGCCTGGAACTATTACTACAAAAAAGAAGATTGCACCTGAGTTACTCAAAGAAATGGTCATTTGAGTGGATGAAGAAGAGCATACTCTCTGTAAGCTGATGGATTTTCATAGCTACCGGGGCTTCCGTTTCTCTTATGGCATGTCTCCAAGGTAGGATCCTTTGCTTTTTACAAATAACAGTTTGCAACTGTTGTCCATAAGTTTGTTACTATTTCAATAAACTTCTTGGTCTGCCTGTTTAAGTCTGCTCCAAAGCTTTCAAAATGTTTGGGGAAAAATGGTAGATATGACGAGTTTTACCCCTTTTTTGCACGATAATCCCCTTATCCAGCTCACTGCGATCTAGTTCTTTTGCATTAGCGAAACAATTGAGAGGAATCTTCTAATTAGGAAATGAGTGCTTTCTAGCCTTCTGGTAATCCTAATTTATCGAATTCCTGATAAACCATTTTAAAACTTAATTACCATAAGTATGACGGGATTATTTACTTAACTAGGAATAGTGAGGAGACCTAACTACCATTTTTTTTTTAACAGGGAGCATTAGCTCCGATTCCAGCCCAAATAAATCATTCATTAAAGTATTATGAACATTTTTGAACGCCGCTCAGGTGTTCCGATCTTTTATTGTGTCTCATTCTTCAAGCGCCTTGAGTTATGAGAATCTGAAAAAAGCTAACTAACCACAGATCAGTTGATCGATTAAATATTCAGAAGAGGGTAGAGTGTAATAATAAAAGGGAACCACATCAGAACCTATAGGGGTTCTATTCAGCTAATTCAGAGTTTACAATTTTTCAATTATAAATCCATAATTATGATTTCAATTTCATTTTTAAAAAACCAGAGGGCCAAGCCTGATCCCGAGTGTGATCGGCATGTTAGGAACCAGCCTTTAAGGGAAAAGTTTTCAATTCAGCTCTTTCTGCTGTTTGGCATCATTGCTTTTGTATTCTCAGCATGTGATGACAAAGAAAATTCGACAACAGCAGCGGCTCCTTTCGATCCGGGTAAACCTGTCACCTTTACTTCTTTCAGTCCCGGTTTAGGGAAAATCAAGGAAAGAGTAGTGATTAAAGGAGCCAATTTTGGAAATGACCGTTCCAAGGTTCAGGTGTTTTTTGCTGATGATGTTGCCGACCGAAAAGCTACGATAATCGGTGTCGCAGGAGAAGCAATTTACTGTATCGCACCGCGTCAGAATCCGGGTGTGAACAAAATAAAGGTAGTTATAAACGGGGGGGATACCATTAAAAATGCTGGAACTTTCACTTACAGGGTTACAGAAGCGGTAACTACGCTTGCTCGTAATATCACCAACGGTACAGACGAAGGGAAATTAAGTAGTGTGAACTTTGACTATTGTGATGGTATAGGGTATGTTGGAAATGAGTCTGTTATTGTTTTTGATGATGCCAGAAGCAGAGTTCGCTACATGTCTGTTCCGGATAACGCGGTTATCAATTTACAAAGTGGGTTCCGTGGAGGAAAGCCTGCCGTTACAAAAGACTTGTCTACGGTGTATGCCGTGGGGAAATTTGAACCACATACTATCTACCGGTATAGTAAAGCAACTGGTTGGGGCCCTTCACGCATTGGAGAATTGGGTAAGTTATCTACGGCAGCAGAGAACTACGTAGGTTCTTTAGCCTTAACGGATGATGAGCAGTGGCTGTACTTCTGTAGTACCAAAGGTGTTTTTGGACGTTTCAGAATTCAGGATCAAAAGCTGGAAATCATTCAGAATAATATGAACATACCCATTTCATATGATAATATGATGTCGGGTGGTTACAATAATTACGAAAGGTTAAGTGTCTTGATTTATCACCCTATTCAAAAGTGCTTTTATTTGAGTATACCTTCAGCTTTTAGTATTTATAAAATAGATCTGAATGGCAATGCTACTTCTTTTGCTGGTTCACCAAATTCCAGCGCAGTAACAGATGGCTATTTATCAGAATGTGCATTCGCGATGCCGCATGGAATGACAGTTGATGCAGATGGAAATATCTACGTTACCGACGGTAGCCGTGCCAGAGGAC